>JAEEGI010002387.1_pt1 | contig 46180 bp, 34 predicted proteins | sample 8958751 | NCBI WGS metagenome assembly JAEEGI01 (sample SAMN16246545, study PRJNA631951) | gut metagenome | biome: gut microbiome; feature: rumen; material: KS-attached | host: Bos | place: Iran: Karaj | collected 2018-10
AGGGCGAGAAGGAAGTGAAGAACGAGGCCATGAAATTGGGTAACCTCTCTTTCAAGGGTGGTAGTGTTTCCGTTGATTCGGCATTGCAATCGCAAAAACCCGTCGATGAGGAAGAACACGAGGAAGTGATCATCCGCACGAACACGATAGCATCGCCTACTAAGAAGACGACTAAACCTGTAGCTGCTGAGCCAGAAAAGGTAGAGGCAAAGGAAGAAACTCCGAAGCAAGAAGTTGAAACGATGGCCGAAAAGGCAGAACCTGAAAAGAAGGACGACAGCACTCCGGGCATCTCGCTGAATATCCTCGGCAAGATTGACCTGGAGCCGAAGCCTCGTGAGAATCAGGAAAAGAAGAAAGAAAAGGAAAAGAAACCTGAAAAGCCCGCCCAACAACCTCAGGAAAAGAAACAGGAGAAGCCTCAGCCTCAGCCAAAACAAGAGGAGAAGAAAAAGGAAGAACCTGCCAAGGTCGCTCCCGCCAAAGTGGAAGAGAAGCATGTTGAGCCTAAGGTCATCCGTTTGGAAGCTCCAAAACTGACAGGTCCTACCGTTTTGGGTACTTTGGAACTGCCTGTCGAGAAGAAAGGCGGCAAGCCTGGCGAATCGAAGAAAAAGAAACGCAAACGCATTTCGGGCGCCAAGCCTGAAGGCTCGTCGGAGAATCCTACAGGCTCTAATGTGAACGCAGGCGGCAAGAAACAGGACGGCAATAAACCTGGCAAGGGCCAAAAGCCCGCTGATCAAGGTGGTAAGAAAGGACCGAAGGATAATCAGAAACTGAGCAAGAAGGACAAGAAGTCGAAGCGTGAAGAAAAGCCCGAACTGAGCGAAGAGGAAATCTCGAAGCAGATCAAGGACACCTTGGCGCGTCTCGCCCCCATGGGTAAGTCAAAGACCTCCAAGCACCGTCGTGAGAAGCGTCAGGCTGTGGCCGGCACCTTGATGGAAGAGATGATGCGTCAGGAGGAGGACAAGAAGGTGCTGAAGGTGACCGAATTTGTGACCGCCAACGAACTGGCCACGATGATGAACGTGCCCGTCGTTAAGGTCATCGGCACTTGCATGAGCCTCGGCATGCCCGTCTCCATCAACCAACGTCTTGATGCCGAAGCATTGACCGTGGTGGCCGAAGAATTTGGCTTCCAAGTCGACTTTGTCAGTGCGGATGTGCAAGAGGCCATCGCTGAGACCGAAGAGGTTGACCGCGAAGAAGACCTTGTTCCCCGCGCTCCTGTCGTCACCGTCATGGGTCACGTCGACCATGGTAAGACTAAACTCTTGGACTACATCCGTAACACCAATGTGGTGGCCGGTGAGGCAGGTGGTATCACCCAGCACATCGGTGCCTATGAGGTGACCACCGAGAGTGGCAAGAAGATTACCTTCTTGGATACCCCTGGCCACGAAGCTTTTACCGCTATGCGTGCCCGTGGTGCCAAGATTACAGATGTCGCCATCATTGTCATCGCTACTGATGACAGTGTAATGCCGCAAACCGTCGAGGCCATCAACCACGCCCAAGCTGCTGGTGTGCCTATCGTCTTCGCTCTGAACAAGATCGATAAGCCCACTGCCAATCCTGACAAGATTCGCGAGCAACTGGCTAACATGAATATCCTCGTTGAGAGCTGGGGCGGTAAGTATCAAGACCAGGAAATCGCCGCTAAGATCGGTTTGAACGTCGATGCTCTGTTGGAAAAGGTGTTGCTTGAGGCTGAACTCCTCGACCTGAAGGCTAACCCCAACCGTCTCGCTAAGGGTACGGTCATCGAGTCGGCATTGGACAAGGGCCGTGGCTATGTGGCCAAAATCCTGGTGCAGAACGGCACCTTGAAGATTGGCGACATGGTGTTGGCTGGCACTACCTTTGGTAAAGTGAAGGCTATGTTCGACGACCACAACCGTCCTGTCAAGGAGGCTGGTCCTTCGGTGCCGGTGCTGTTGCTGGGTCTGAATGGAGCTCCCATGCCAGGTGATGCCTTCAACGTGATGACCGATGAGCGCGAGGTGAAAGCCATCGCCAACCGTCGTGAGCAGCTGCAACGCGAACAGACGCGCCGCACCAGCCCGCATATCACGTTGGATGAAATCGGCCGTCGTATCGCCATCGGCGACTTCAAGGAACTTAACATCATCGTCAAGGCCGACGTGGACGGCTCCGTGGAGGCTCTGGCCGACAGCTTGTTGAAGCTCTCCACCGAGGAGGTGCAGGTCAACGTCATCCACAAGTCGGTGGGTGCCATCAGCGAGTCGGATGTCATGCTGGCTTCGGCATCCAACGCCGTCATCGTGGGCTTCAACGTGCGTCCTACCGCTCAAGCGCGTAAGATGGCCGAGAATGAGAAGATCGACATCCGTCTCTACTCCATCATCTACACAGCCATCGAAGAGATCAAGGCCGCTATCGAAGGTATGTTGGCTCCCGAAATCGAGGAGGTGGTCACTTGCAATCTCGAAATCCGTGAGACCTTCAAGATCAGCAAGGTTGGCACTATCGCGGGCTGTATGGTCTTGGACGGCAAGGTCACCCGCAACACCAAGGTTCGTGTCATCCGCGATGGCATTGTCATTTACACGGGTACGCTCGGCTCCTTGAAGCGTTACAAGGACGACGTCAAGGAAGTCAGCGCCGGTATGGACTGCGGTTTGAACATCGAGAACTTCAACGACATCAAGGTCGGCGACATCATCGAGGGTTACACCGAGAAGGAGGTCGCTAGGAAATTGTAAACGATTTCATTTCCGAAAACAATGTAGAGACGTGCCATGGCGCGTCTCTACATTTTTATTGAAGGGTCAATTTGCAAAGGCCATCCTTGTTGCCCACCACAAAGGCCACGGGAGGATTGTTTCCTTGTAAAAGGTCATTCAGATAAAGCGGTTCGCCGAGGATGAATAGGCCGCAGCGGAAGGTGTTGCCCACTTTCAGCTTGGAGTTTTCGGCTTGTTCCACGATGAAACTGTAGTCGCCAAGATAGCGGAATGTGCATCGACGATTGGGTTTCCACGACACGGAGATAAGGTCGTCAACCTTCAAGTCATCCGTCTTGATGTGTTGTTTGGTCACGCGGTCGGAGCCATTGTCTTGGCTGATGTGTTCTAGGAACACGTCATGGTTTTTGAATCCGAGGAATTGGGACAATACATCAAGCGTGCTGCGACGTGCACTGACAGGGCCGTCCACATAGCCCCATATCCGTTTCAAGGTGGAGACACTGACGATTTCGTGGGTGCGGTCCCAGATGACTCCGCTGAGGAAATCAAAATCGGAGGAGGTCTTCATCTTGCGCTGTACGTTTTCCTCGATTCTATGCTTGAGTTCGGCAATCTCAGGGCTGGTTTTTTCCATGGTGATTCAAATTATGGTGCAAAAATGCGATTTCTTTTCCGAAATGTCGCAGTTCATTTCAGTTCATTTTGCCGATGTACTCATAATTCTTGTAAATTTGCGGAAAAATTGGCTATGGACGAAAGCAGCAATTCGGGAATCATCGATGGCAATTTCATCACCGCGACAGACATGATGACGGTTTACGAGTCCATTTCATTGCGGGGTTTCAACCAGGTGGTGAAGATGCGCCGACAAGGCAAGTGGTTCATCCTGAAAGGGTTGAAACCCGAGTACCGCGACCTGCAGGCCTATATCGAATTGCTGAAGAAAGAGTTTGATTTGTCTGCACAACTCGATCACCCTAACATCGTGAAGGCCTTCGCCAAGGAGATGAACGACGAACTCGGTCCCTGTATCGTGATGGAATATGTCGACGGGATGAGACTCGACGCCTTTTTGGAAGGCAATCCATCCAAAGAAGCCCGTCGCAAGGTGGTAGACCAACTTGTTGACGCCTTGGCCTACATCCACAGCAAGCAGGTTGTGCACCGCGACCTGAAGCCGAGCAATATCCTCATCACCCGCAACGGCAACAACGTGAAGATCATCGACTTCGGTCTCTCCGATGCCGATGACTATGCCATTCTGAAACAATCCGCCGGCACCTACAAATATATGGCGCCAGAGCAAAAGCGTCGCGAGAATGCAATTGATTGGCGTGCTGACATTTACTCGTTTGGCTTGTTGCTTCGTGAGATTTTTCCATACCGTTACCGCCGTATTGCAGCCAAATGCACCCGCCAAGATCCCGAGCGGCGCTATGCCGACATGGAGGCGGTGTGCAAGGCTTTGGGGCGGAGCGACAGATTGCGTTGGGCACTTCCTTTTATCGGGCTGTTGCTGTTGGCAACGCTTGGTGTCGTGGTGGCCATGAAACGACTTTCCACAACAAACGACCCCTCTGAAAACCTGGTTAGCGGCATGAGCGTTGACCAAAAGAAGCATCTGGATGAAGCCCAATGGCATACACATAATTTGTATGAGGCGGTTGCCCGTGAAGCACAGCAGGGTAAAGAATACCGGGAGGTACTTTTGGCAAGGTTGGCAAAAACCAGTATGGATGTGACGACCTTATGTAATGAGATGGGAGCGCTGTATCCAAGCAACAGCCAGGAATGGCTGGCTTTTATCGGCCAAACCAACAACTACCGTCAAACGATGGAAAAAATGGCCATGGACCAAATATGTGGCAGTTGCAGGTCGTACAAGGAAGACTATCAGAAGCACAAGATCAGCCAAGCCGCTTACGACAGTTTGGAGTGGATTGTCGCTTCCGCAATAACGACCTTGCCCGTTGCAGGGATTACAGATGCCACTGCAATAGGCGGAATGAATGTGTTGGAAAAAGGCTATAACGCGGGAGTGGAACTGGGGCTGTGTTGGGGAATGCTTCATGGTCCAACCATACATGGCAGGCATATCTCTTGCAATAGGAAGGGCGATAGCATCGTCATGACGGGGCTACGCCCCAATACCACTTATTTCGTCAGGGCCTATCTGATGAGTACGGCGGGTACGACCTACGGCAACGAAATGGTCTTTGAAACTTTGCCTTCTAGTGCTAACGTTTCTATGGAGGAAGGCGCTTTGGCGGGGCTTTTCTCTGTAGGCGAAGGCAAACAGGTGCGGTTCTCGAAAGGCAACCTGCAGTATCAAGCCTCGACGGGAACGTGGCGTTTTGCAGAGCACCAATACGATTTTATTGGGAAAGACAACGAAAAGATTTCGGAGACCAATAGTGGTTGGATTGACTTGTTCGGTTGGGCGACGAGCGGTTACGACCATGGCGCGGTGAACTGGCAGCCTTGGAGCGGCAACAAGGATACCCAAAGCAACGCCATGCATCTGGCTTACGGCAAGGCGTCCTATAATCTTTTCGACCAAACAGGCAAGGCAGATTGGGGTTACAACATCATCGCGAACGGCGGCAATAAGGAACACCATTGGCGCACGCCTAGGATGGAGGATTGGGTGTATCTGCTCTTCGTTCGCAACACCGTCTCGGGTATTCGATTTGCCAAGGCGCAGGTAAACAGTATAAATGGGATAGTATTGTTGCCCGACTATTGGAAAGTGAACACCTATCAGTTGAATTCGGTCAATATGACGGAAGCCAGTTTCAACAGCAATATCATTAGCCTTTCCGACTGGCAGCAGATGCTGGAACCTGCCGGAGCGGTATTTTTGCCCATGGCCGGTGCACGCAGCATTGATGGTGTTCTTATGGATTTGGGATGCTATCACTCTTCGAATGCAGCCGCCGAAGACGCCTATCATCTGGTTTTTGGCAACGATGTTGTTTTCATGGATACCCGCGGTCACCGTGGCGACGGGTTGTCGGTGCGGCTGGTGCGGGATGTGGACTAAATAACTGGCTTTCAACCCAAAGTGAAGTGAACCAAAATGAACTGGCGGGAAACGGATTATTTTTAAGTTATTTGCAAGTGGTAAACAACTAACCCAATTAACAAACTAACTTAAAAGTTGCGCCCGACACGAATTTAGGGATAAGAAAATGAAGAAATTAACTTTAGTCATGTTGGCCGTCATTTCGATGGCATTGATCTCATGTGGAGGCGGAAAAAACGAAACAAAAGAAGGGGCTAAAGAAGAGACAAAAGTAGCCAAAGTTTACGAGCCTGCTACGCCTGCCATCATGTACAAGGCAACTGATGATAGGGAAAAAGTTTTTAAGAATGAATTATCGGTAAGGGACTGTTTTGAGGTAAAAAAAGTTGCCTTGGCAAAGGCGGATTTATATGAAGTAGCAGTAACAGTTACTCTTGAAGCATTGAAAGACAGGCCCGTAAATTCCTATATCGATTATGCTGATAATGCTTGTTCAGATCCAGTAAAGACGGTAAAAGGTACCATCGTTCTCTTTGATGAAAATATGGTGGAAATCAAACCTGCAAATAGTCCTGGGTGGGGCGATAATGGTTATGCAAGTTTCAATAATTGGGAAAAACAAGGCGATGTCTGCATGATGTCAGCTGAAATCAAGTATGGTGACATTGCTTCAGGTATACTTGAAAGAGCAAAGTATGTCCAAATTAAAGATATGGTTGGCGATATACACTAACAAATGGTTCAAAAACAAATTACTGAAATTAATATGGCAAGAAGAAGCATAAAAAACCAGTTTGTCTCCAAAGCCAATATCATCCTTTTCGGCACGGGCAATTCGGGCAAGACTACAACGCTAAGGATACTGTATTACTTGCTGACTGGAACAACAGCACCTGCCAACAAGACACGTGTCCAAATCACGTATAAAGGCTCAAAAATCGACTTCGCCTTCAACGGTGACACTTTGGACGTTGTGGAGGGCAATGTGGCTTTCTTCGAAGACAACCCGTGCGACATTGCCGTATCACCCACGCGAACGGACGGCGGACCTGTCATAGCAATGAATTACTTCATTGACAAGACTTTCCCGATGACCGAAAACATCATTTGGAAAAAGGTTGCCGACATTCCTGTGGCGAAAAGAGCATCAAAAGGACACTTGGTCGCCCCCAAAAACTATGCGAAAAACTACCCACAGTCTTCTTTCTTGGCATCGAAACTGAAAGACATCATCGATGATTACATCAATAATTGAAGTAAAACAAACAACCTTTTTTAATGAGTTTTAATGTCGTAGAAACCCCGCACTCAACCTGCGGGGTCTTTTATGTTTTCTAAGTAACATCTTGCAATATGTATAACGAAAAAACAAAGAATTTGACAGTGAAGAAATGTCCCTCATGTGGTGCCAATTTTGAGGGCCTGCAGGGCAAATGCCCGTATTGCGGCAGCACATTTGAAGGGATGAAAGCTGGTTCTTCAATGGAAAAGTTGGCTAAAGCCATTGAAAAAGCCACACGCGAGTGCAAGGAAAGATATGCTAATGCAGTGGTGGAAATGGAGAAGGCAAAGGCACAGTCAAACAGAAAGGCGAGCATTTGGGATGAGAATCATGTGTACGATGACACTGATGAAGTGGTGGCAGGAATCATCAGGAACTTTCCTGTTCCAAACACCAAGACTGATTTGATAGAGTTCATCTTGGCGCTCAAGCCGAAAACACAAGGCTTTGATGCAGATGAGGTCAAAGATGCCTATTTTGCAAAATACAAAGAGTGTTTGGACAAGGCACACTACCTGTTCCCCGATGATGGAGATATTGTCCACCTGCTCGAAGCCAACGAACAGAAAGGACTGAAAAAAATGTCCCCTTCGGGCAGGATTATGGTGTATTGGCTGATTGGCATTGTTGGAATAATGCTGTTGTTTGGCATCTTAGCGCTCCTGTTCCTGTGATATGAGATGGTTTTGGGGGATTTGGAATGAGATTGTGAACACGGTGATAAGTGTCTTTTTTTGCACCTGTCTTGTATTGAATTGAATGCGGTTTTGGTGTTTTTGTTTAATCAATTAAATAATTTATTCAAATTTTATGTAAATGGATTAAATAATTTGTATCTTTGCCGCGAATTACACATCGGATAAGCCTATGGACAAGCAGTTATTGAAACAGATCCTTCGGGAAAATCAGCAGGAGGTGGAGCGTTATGTGGTTGAACCTCGCGAACTCAAGTTTGACGACTTTCCATGTCGAGTTCTTGTTGGAGTGCGTAGGGCAGGAAAGTCTTATATGCTCTATCATCGCATACAACAACTGCTTGCCAAAGGTCACGGCTGGGACGAGATGCTCTATCTGAACTTTGAGGACGAACGGCTTGAGGATTTCGGCACTGCGGACTTCAATCTCCTATTGGAGTGCCATCAGGAGATGTATGGCAAACGTCCGATGCTCTTTCTCGACGAGATACAAAATGTCGAACTTTGGCACAAGTTTGCCCGTAGGTTGGCTGATAGCAAATACAATGTCTTTATCACCGGTTCCAATGCGAAAATGTTCTCAGGCGAGATCAACACGACATTAGGCGGACGTTTCCTAATCGCAGAAGTCTATCCTTACAGTTTCAAGGAGTTCCTTGCAGTACATCAGGTGCCAACGGGCGAAATCGACCTGCTGACCACAGAGGGAAGAGCACGAGTGATACGCTGTTTCGACGAATACTTTCATTTTGGCGGACTTCCTGCAGCGGCACTTATGCCTGCCAAACGTAACTATCTGAGTAGCGTATATCAGAAGATATATATGGGTGACATTATTGCACGCAACAAGATTACGAATGTGGCGGGCATTCGTGTACTGGTAAGAAAAATGGCCGAGAGTGTGTGCCGTCCTGTTTCATACAATCGTATCAACAACCTTCTGTCGAGCGTTGGAGGCAAACTCAGCCTTGTCACTACCATCAAATATGTGGACTATTGTGAAGACGCTTGGCTATTATTGCGGCTCAGGAACTTTGCCTCCAGTCTGTTGGACAAGGAAAGCAACTGCAAGTATTATTTCATTGATACAGGCATATTAGGTTTGTTCCTAATCGATAAGGATGCCATGCTTTTGGAGAATCTCGTTGCCCTTCAGTTGTTCCGTATATATGGGCATGACATGGATAACGAACGTGTGTTCTTCTATCATGACAATTATGAGGTTGATTTTTATGTCCCAGATGATGAACTGGCTGTTCAGGTGAGTTACACCCTTCGGGATGAGGAAACCCGTAAACGAGAAATAGATGCCCTGCAAAAACTACCTAAGCGGTTGCCCTGCAAAAGGCGAATGGTCTTGACCTACGATGAGGAAGGAACAATAACCGACCAGTTTGGCACCATCGAAGTGATCCCTGCATGGAAGTGGCTCCTTCCTTGCTAATACCATCACCGATGCAGCCGAAATGAAAGCTGTCAACATGCAACCCTATAGTTTCGCCATCACCTTCAGCATCTGCTCACCCAAGCCAATGGTGTAGCCTTGCTTCACAAACACCACCTCACTGTTGGCGTTGCCAATGATGAAGATGGGGCGGATATCCGTGTTCAGGTGCAGACCGTCAACGATTTCATCGCGTATCTCACCCTCGTCTAGACCGTAGACGATGCCTTCGGGCAATTCGCTGAAGTTCTTTAGCTTGAACTTGTCGTAATCCTCTTTGCTGCTGAAGACAAAAACCATTGGCAAATTGCTGTCTTCAAAGTTCTTGCGGAAGGCAGCGATGTCCTGCAGGGCATGGGTGGTGGGCTCGCTACCTTGGTCCAAGTAACCGAGGATGAAATAGCTGTCTTTGATTAGTTGTTTCGGGTTGCCTTTTTCACCCGTCTCAGGGTCGGTGTATTTGCTGTCGGCATAGTAGCTTCCTATAACGCGAAGCTCATTGTCGGGCTGGCGCAAAACAAGGTTCACCTGCGTGGTCTCACCCGCCTTAATAGTGAAGAACTCGCTGTGGGTCAAGGCGGTACCGTCATCCAAGCGCGTGCCTGCCGTGAGGATGTAATAGCCTTCATCCAAAGGCGTGGGATGCTCGAAAGAGGAGAGCATCATACCGTCGTCGATGCCTGGGTCTTTGGCGTCGTAGGCCAAGAGGCGGAAACTGTTGCCGTCGAACTTCTTGATGCTGAAATGCGTGTAGTACTTCGGGTCGGTAACGGAAGCGATGGGGAAATAGTGGATGTCCAGATAGCCAATGGCAGTGCTTGTTGGCTCTGAGGCTTCGAAGTCCACATTGGTCCAATCCTTGCTGAAGTATTGCACATTGCCGTTCACGGGGTTGATTTGTGCCGCGATTCCCAAACTGCGTGCCATGCTGACGAAGAAGATGTTGCGCGAATGGCGGTCGGCCTTGCGGGCTTTCAATACGCCTAGGGGCGAAATCGGGATGCGCTGTAAAGCCAAGTTGTCGTCGGCTTGTATGTTCTTTTTCACCCAATCGACCAAAAGGGCGGGATTGTCATGGTATTGTATTCTCTCCGCTTCAGGGAAGAACTCGGAGAGGGCTTTTCTGTAGGGCACAATCATTTCATTGCTCACGCGTGGGCTGAGGATGTATTGCGCATAGAACTCAGGCGGCATGGAGATGATAGATTGCTCGAGTCCAGGCGTGTTGTCAAAATGGTCTTTCAGCACGTCGAGGCTGACATCGCGCAGGTCCTTGTCGGAGATGTTGCTGAGCAGCTCCACGGCCTTGATCTCTTGGCCCTTGCCTTGGGCGTATTTCACGAAGTCAGCGATGGTCTGATAGTTACCCCAGGTTTTTTCGTATATGCTGCACAGCTTTTTGTTGCCCGTATTCATAATCTCTTCCATCTGAGCTTTCTTGCAATCGGCAATGTAGGCGTTGCGTAACGAGTCTTCAAAGGCTATGCGACGGTCGTTCTCCGCCCGCATCTCTGCTGTGACATTTGGCAAAACACTAGTCGGGGCAGGTGGCACCATGTCGAACTCAAAGATGTCGTTTTGGCCTTGCTCATGGTCGAGGGTGATGGTGATGTTGTCTTTCTCGCCCGACTTGAAGACTTGGAAGCCAAACTTACCGTCCTTGGCGGCGTAGGCCATCATGCAACCCAAGCCGGAGGTAAGCCAAGTTTGGCCGTTTCCATCAGTCGTTTTCGTGACCACGGTGCAAAACTCGGCGTAGTTGTAGATCTTGAATTCCACGGGCAGGTTGGCTTGTGGTTTGCCGTCGCTGTCCACCACGGTGAAGGTTGTCTTGGCAGCCTTTCCATAGTTGTCCACTACATTGATTTCCGTGTAGTTGGCACTATGGCTGATGACTTCTTCGGGACCGTCGTAGTCGCCAAACACGCGCGTGTGTAATAACAAGGTACGTGAAGCGGGCTCGTTGAACCATCCCAAGTCGAGTACGGGTTCAGGCTCGCAGGCGCCGAGGAAGTGCCATTGTCCGTCCACCCATGCCTCCACCCAAGCATGGTTGTCGTCGCAATGCGCCCAACGCGGAGTGTAAACTTGTCTTGCCGGGATGCCCACGGTACGCAAAGCCGTCACCAGCAGCGTCGACTCCTCTCCGCAGCGACCCCACGAGGTCTTGATGGTGGCCATAGGCGCGCTGGTGCGGCTGTCGCTACCCTTGTAGTTGACATGCTCGTGGCACCAGTGGTTCACTTCGAGGACAGCGTCATATAAAGAGAGGTCTTTCACGCGCGCTTTCAGTTCCTCGTAATAGGTGGCGCGGAAGCGGTCGAGGTTCTCGTTGTTGACGCGCACGGGCACCACGAAGTGCTTGAATTCGCGCTCGGGGATGCTTTTGCCCCAAGGCATTTCCTGCTTGGCGAGGAAGGCATAGTGGACGCATTCGCGGTAATAGTCTTCGGTGTAGTCCACGCTGTCGCCGAGCGGCATGTATTGGTAAAGGAATTCCAAGGCTGCTTTTTCGTTGAAAGCCATTTCCTTTTCTGACGAACAGGCCGTGACAAGCAGGGCAAAGGCAGTAATGAGAATGAATAAGGTGTTTTTCATATTGCAATTGTTTGCTGCAAAGATAGTGTTTATTTCAATCCTTCCATCAGAAACTTCCTCAAATGGATGTGGGTGATGCCTCGGATATTTCTTTTATGGAAGAAATTGTATTGATGGAGAGATTGGTTTTCTGAATTTGTAATGCAATTATCAGGAAAATACGCTATCTTTGCGCCAAATAAAAATAAATGTATCGTAGAGATAAAAATAGAGAATAGATAACATAGTATAAACCAAAGCATTAGCTATTATTCGCGTTCAAAACAAAAGCGTCGGAAACTCTTGGTTTGAAACCATCGGATAAAAGCAAGTTCACGGAAGCGATTTAGATTCCGTTGCCTCACATTGAGTTGATGCTCGCACTGAATAGGTGTGGGCAAATTTCTAGTGAGGCAATGGGGTTCACCGACGCTCCCCGTGAACGCGATAGAAAGGCCTACACCTTTCTTTTGTCCGAAAAAGTGATTGATAGCCATGCGAAAACTGTCAATCACGATGGCCAACAAGAATCTGAATCAGGCGAAGAATGCCAAAAAAGACGAGTTTTATACTCAACTGGTTGATATAGAGAATGAACTGCGTCATTACAAGGAGCATTTCAAAGGCAAAACCGTACTTTGCAACTGCGACGACCCGCGTGTGAGCAACTTTTTCCACTATTTCAGCTACAACTTTGAACAACTTGGACTGAAAAAGTTAATCACGACTTGTTACAAAAACCAAAATCGCGACTTGTTCAGTCAAAACGATGCCGAACAAGCCATTTGGTTGGAGTATTTCGGCGACCGTAATGGAAATCGCGTTCCTGACCCTGAAGAAATCGGTATCCATTATTTCAAAGGGGACGGCGATTTCCGTTCCCAAGAGTGCATCGAGTTGCTGAAAGAAGCCGATATTGTGGTGACCAATCCGCCTTTTTCATTGTTTCGGGAATATGTGGCGCAGTTAATAAAGTATGAGAAGAAGTTTGTGATTATTGGGAACCAAAATGCAATTACGAACAAGGATTTCTTTCCGCTTATCAGAGATAACAAGTTGTGGCTTGGTTATGGCTTTAAAGGTGGAGCCGGTCATTTTTATAGTAAATACGAGGATGTTGCAACCGCCGGCGACCATCGTGAAGGTATGATACGTGTTTCTGGCGTTAATTGGTTTACAAATTTGGAAATACAAAAACGACATGAAGATATCATTTTATTCAAAACTTATAATCCCGAGGAGTATCCAAAGTATGATAACTATGATGCAATTAACATAGATAAAACTTCTGATATTCCAATGGATTATGATGGTTTTATGGGTGTGCCGATTACATTTATGGATAAGTACAATCCTGAGCAATTCGAGATATTGGGCATTTGCGCAGGAAACAGTAGATTAAATAAATTCTATGGGATTGTGCCATATACGCCACATCCCGAAGACAGGGGAGGATGCGCTGTGTTGAATAATAAAAGAGTATATAGCCGTATCCTCATCCGTCGCAAGCAAAATCCAATAGACTATGCTTCGATAGAACCGACGGCCTCGATGGCAGCAGAAAAGCAAGTCCCGTAGGGACGCAGGATATTAAGCAGGTGGATTCGTCCCCTGCTCCAAACAAAGAGAATATGAACATAGAACTACACAAAATCACCGTCCGCGAGCTGACCAAAGGCTACGTGGACAACAACGAAAACGGCGTGCGTGCCTATGGCGGTCGCCTCGACGTGCGCCCGCCCTACCAGCGCGAGTTCGTCTACAAGGAAAAACAACGCGATGCCGTCATCGACACGCTCACCCAAGGCTTCCCGCTTAATGTGATGTATTGGGCTGTAGTAGACGACGCTTCCGAGCGTCGTGACGACAATGGCGCAACGCTTGGAAGCGTTGCCTCCTACGAGATCATCGACGGCCAGCAGCGCACCATCAGCATCTGCCAGTACGTCAATGGCGACTTCGCCTTCAACTTCCGCTATTTCCACAACCTCCAGCCCGATGAGCAGGAGCAAATCCTCAACTACGAACTGCAAATCTACATCTGCAGCGGCACCGACAGCGAGAAGCTGAAATGGTTTCGCACCATCAACATTGCGGGAGAGGCGCTCACCGAGCAGGAGCTGCGCAACGCGGTGTATGCAGGCAGCTGGGTGAGCGACGCCAAACGCTATTTCAGCAAGAACGGTGCACCTGCCGCAAAAATCGGCAGCGACTACCTCAACGGCTCCGCCATCCGTCAGGACTACCTTGAAACGGCCATCGACTGGATTTCCGACGGCAACATCGAAGTCTATATGTCGAACCACCAGCACGATGCCAGTGCTGCACCGCTGTGGCAGTTCTTCCAGTCGGTTATCACCTGGATTGAGACCTCGTTCCGCCCGACCAAGGAACGCAAGAAAATCATGAAAGGCGTGGAGTGGGGGATGCTCTACAAGCAGTACAAAGAACAAGTTTTTGACTACAAGGCCATTGATGAAGAGGTAAAGCGTCTCATCCTCGATGATGACGTGACCAAAAATTCAGGTATTTATCCCTATATTCTTACACGCAAAGAGAAATATCTGTCGATTCGAGCCTTCACCGATGCGCAAAAATTGTCGGCCTACGAAAGGCAGATGGGTTTTTGTGCCGACTGCGGCCAACATTTCGAGCTCTCCCAAATGGAAGCCGACCACATCATGCCGTGGCACCTTGGCGGCAAGACCATTGCGGAGAATTGTCAGATGCTTTGCAAGGAATGTAATAGACGGAAAAGCGGGAAATAAACTGCCAAAAGTCGGGTTACCACAAAAAAAGGTGGTAAACCTACCACCTTTTAGCCAACATTTTGTTCGGAACGTCTCGCGTCCCCTGTCTGATAGTCCCGCGTCTATTATATCATAAACTCTTCCAAGGAAGAGAACAGAATCTCTTTTAATTCCTCTTTGTGCTCGGGCGTGGTCTGCGTAAACAGGAAGCCCCACACGCTCATGGCGGGGTTCATGATGTCGCGAGTTTCCAGCACACCGTGGAAGTGTCGCTTGATGCGCTCGAAGTCGAGGGCGCGGTTGGTGTCGTAGGGCTTGTCTAAGACGATGAAGCTGAACACGTCGTTTTCGATGCCATTCCACATAGTGGCATAGTCGGGACGAATGCCCTCGAAATAGCACTGCACGGGCAGCAGATGGCAGGTGTGACGTGTCAGGTCGTTGAGGCACATACCAGCAAAACGCAGCGGGTTGACCTCAATCGGGATGGCGCGCCCCGTGTGCTTGTCGACGCGGAACTCCACGTGCATCGGGAAGTTCTTCAGCCCGAGCACGCTGTTCAGGTCGATGCAGAACTGGTTGAAAGCGGGATAGTTGGCCTCAAAAATCTGCTTGCCCATGCAGTAGAGGCGGTCGCTGACGTCGGTCTCGTCCTTAAAGATGTGGTGGAAGATGTTGATGATGTTGGGCTTGCCCTCGGCATCATAATAAGCGTCCACGGCATATTCCTCGCCTTCAATGAATTGCTCAAGCACGAACTTTTCGCTGCGCACCACGGTCTCGGGGAAGACGGCGCACTGCTTGGCGAAGTTTTGGTCGATGTCGTCCAAAGCGGCCTGCCATTCAGCTTTGTTTCGGACGATGTACACGCCCACACTGAGGAAACCGACTGCCGGTTTCAGCACCAAAGGCAGCGGCAACTCGTCGGGATTGAGGCTGCGCAACGCTTTCATCTCCACCTCTTTATAATAGAAGTCGGGATAAATCTGCTGGCAGATGCGACGAAAAGCGGCCTTGTCCTTCAGAATCTTGACCTTTTTCACCAACTCCGACTCGGGCAGTTGGGTATAAAGCCACACCAAGGCATTTTCGGAGACGGCATAGAGTTGGTTAGTTTGGTTGTATCTTTCAACGAATTGTTTGTCGTCCAAAAGGTTGAGTTTGTGGCCTTGCTGTTTCAGCACTTCGGCCATGTCGTTATGCAAAACAGGGATTTGTTTCTCTTCCAAATAGGCCACCAACGGGGCGGAAACGTATGGCTTTTCTAAAATAATCATCTCAAAATGTTTTGTGTTCTGTCAGGGCCGTACGAAACGAATTTGATCGGCACGCCGACGTAGTTTTCAATGAATTTGATATAGTCTTCCAATTTCTGCGGGATCTTGCCTTCAATCTTCTGCTGCCAGCCAGGGAGTTCCGTGTACACGGGTTCCATGGTCTCGGTGCAGGCGGCGAAGGGCAGATGCTTGGTCTCCTTGCCATTGTAGCGGTAGGCGGTGGCGACTTTCAGGGTGGTGAAGTCGTCCATCACGTCGCTCTTCATCATCATCAGGTCGGTGACGCCACTGAGCATGACGGCATATTTCAGCGCAGGTAGGTCGAGCCAGCCGCAGCGGCGCGGACGACCTGTGGTGGCACCAAACTCATGTCCGTTTTGGCGGAGCATTTCGCCCGTCTCGTCAAACAGCTCGGTGGGGAAGGGACCCGTGCCCACGCGGGTGCAGTAGGCCTTGAAGATACCATACACCTTGTCAACTCTACTCGGAGCAACGCCCAAGCCAGAGCAGACACCAGCGGCGATGACATTCGATGAAGTCACGAAAGGATAGCTGCCAAAGTCCACGTCGAGCATGGAGCCTTGAGCGCCTTCGGCCAGCACTTTCTTGCCGTTGTCGAGGGCCTCGTTGATGAAGTATTCGCCGTCGACAAACTGGTATTGTTTCAGGTATTCGATGCCCTCGAACCACAGCTTCTCATATTCCTCGAAGTCAACGCCGTCGAGTTGGAAACCTTTCATTTCGAAGCCGAGGCCGGCGATTTGTTGCAGGTGGGCTTTCTTCAGGCTCTCATATTTCTCGCGGAAGTCGGGCGCGTTGATATCGCCGATGCGGAGACCCCTGCGGGCGGTCTTGTCGGTGTAGGTCGGGCCGATGCCTTTCAGCGTGGTGCCGACTTTCATCTTGCCCAAAGCCTTCTCGTTGGCGGCGTCCATGGCGCGGTGAGTGGGCAGGATAAGGTGGGCGCGGTTGGCGATCATCAACGTTTTACGCAGGTCGAAACCAGCTTCGCGCAAGCCTTCGATTTCACCTTTTAATATATGTGGCTCGATGATGACGCCGTTGCCGATGAGGTTGACGCAACCTGGTGTGAGCACACCCGAAGGGATGTTGTGCAACACGAACTTCTTTCCACCAAATTCAATGGTGTGTCCGGCGTTGGGGCCGCCTTGAAAGCGGCAAACGATGTCATAATTCGGGGTGAGGGCATCGACCACCTTGCCTTTGCCTTCGTCGCCCCATTGTAAGCCTAAGAGGATATCTATTTTGTTCATATTTCGGTGTTTTGCTTTTTTATCGGTCGGCGTTTCGATTGGCTTAACGACCTTGGCTTTTGCAGGTCCCTGAGCCTGTCGAAGGGCCGTTATTATAATTAAACTTTCTTCTTGTGACCATAAAAAATCAAAGAATGATGCGTAATCTCAACACCCAATTGTTCTTCGATCGATCGTTGGATTTCAAGCAGGCGCGGGTCACAGAATTCCATGACACTCTCCGTCTCCAAATCGATGAAATGGTCGTGTTGGCGGAACTTGTAGGAGCGTTCGTATTGCGCACAGTTGTGTCCAAACTGGTGTTTGATGACCAAACCGCAGTCGAGCAGCAGGTCGATGGTGTTATACAAAGTGGCTCGGCTGACGCGGTACTTGTTGTCTTTCATGCGGTTATACAGCGAGTCGATGTCGAAATGCCCGTTAGTAGTGTAGATTTCCTTGAGGATGGCAAATCGCTCGGGAGTCTTGCGCAACTTCCTCCGCTGTAGGTAATCGATGAACAACTTCTTGACGGCCAGATAGGTATTGTCAAATGAGTCTTTCATTTTTCAGGTCGTGATGTTGGCGCAAAAGTAAGAAATTTTTTCAGACTGATTCTAAATAATCAGCATTATTTTTAGTTGCTGTTTTTCCTTACCACTTTCTGGATTTCCTTCAGCTGGCTCAGCTTGTCAATCAGGTCGTCGAGTTCTTTGGTGTTGTGTACGTAGACCGAAATGGAGGCTTCCACCACATCCTGCTTGGCTTCCATGTGGAGCGAGTGCATGTTGAGTTGCATCTCGTTCGAGAACAGGTTGGTCATTCGGTTAAGCAGTCCAGCCGTGTCCAAAGCGGTGATTTTCAGTTCGGCGAGGAAGGCAATTTCACTCTTGGGTTGCCATTTGGCTTTCACGATATTGTTGCCGAAGCGCGAAGAGAGTTGTATGGCCTTGGGACAGTTGCTCCTGTGGATTTGCAATGGCTCGCCTGGGAAACTGAAGGCGATGACGTCGTCGCCCGGAATGGGGTTGCAGCAAGTGGAAACGTTGAACTCGAACTCGCCGGAGGTGGTGATGGGTGCAGCTTCGTCTTTGTTGCTGCTGCCCCACAGTCTATTGGTGATGTAGCGCATGAAACTGCTGCTGCTCGACTGTGGCTTCAGCACGCTGCGGATGAGGCGCTCGTCGATTTTGCCAGTGGCCACATTATAGTAGAAATCAATGGGACTGGTGAGCTTCTCGGCCATCATCACTTCGTTGCGGTTGGCTTTTGAGGGTTCTATGTCGAGTTTGCGCATGATTTCCTCAAATTTTTGTTCGCCTTCTTCACGGAAACCGCGACGGTATTCCTTGATGCCGCTCTTGAGTCGTGACTTGGCCGTGGCCGTGGCCAAAAACTCAAACCATTTCTCTTGCGGGTGCTGCGATTCAGAGGTGATGATTTCCACCTGGTCGCCTTTGGTGAGTTTGCGGTCGAGCTGGGCCAGTTGGTTGTTGACGTTGGCCGCAATGCTGTGGTCGCCGATTTTACTGTGGATGTTGTAGGCGAAGTCGAGCACGGTGGAGCCTTTGGGTAGCGTGATCATCTTGCCCTGAGGGGTGAAGACATAGATTTCGTCGGAGAAGAGGTCGAGCTTGAAGTTGTCGACAAACTCGATGGCGTTGTCCGAGTCGCCGCTGATGAGGTCTTGGGCTTTCTTCAGCCATTCGTCGAAACCGCTCTCCATCGTGTCGTTGTCGGTCTTGTATTTCCAATAGGCGGAGAAGCCTTTTTCGGCGATTTCCTCCATGCGTTGGCTGCGGATTTGCACCTCCACCCAATTGCCTGTCTGACCCATCACCACAGCATGCAACGACTCGTAACCGTTGGCTTTCGGGAACGAGATCCAGTCCTTCAGCTTCTTGGTGTAGGGACGGTAGCAGTTGGTCAGCACGGCATAGATTTTCCAGCATTCCATGCGTTCGTCTTCTCTTGGACAATCGGTGATGAGGCGGACTATGAATGAGCCGTAAAGGTCTTCAAAAGCCAACTCCTTGTCCATCATGCGTTTCCAAACCGAGTTAACCGACCTTTCCTTGATTTCCGCTCTCGCCTTTATGCCGTTTTTCTCCAGTTCGGCTTCGATGGGGGCGATGAAGTTGCGCAACTCGCCCATGCGCTTGCTGCGAGCATCGTCCATGCGTTTGCGGATGTTGAAATAGATGGTGGGGTTGGTGTATTTCAGCGACAGGTCTTCCAATTCGATTTGGATGGCATGGAGACCGAGGCGATAGGCAAGGGGCGCATAGATATAGGTGGTCTCCGAGGCGATTTTCAGCTGCTTGTGCTTGGGCATCGAGTCCAAGGTACGCATGTTGTGGAGACGGTCACTGAGTTTGATGAGCACCACGCGGATGTCGTACGACAGCGAGGAGATGACTTTCTTGAAGTTCTCGGCCTGCATACTCTCTGCGCCTTCAAGGTTGTCGAATTTGGTGAGGCCGTCCACCACGCGTTCCACCTTCTCGCCAAACATCTCGCGGATGTCGTTGAGGGTGTATTTCGTGTCTTCCACCACATCGTGCAGCAAGGCGCAGATGATGGAGGTGCGGCCCAATCCGATGTCGTGTGCGGCGATGGTGGCCACCTCGATAGGATGGTAGATGTAAGGCTCGCCCGAACGGCGGCGCTGGTCCTTGTGGGCTTCGACGGCGAAATAAAAAGCCTTGTTGACGGCTTCAAGGTCTTGGGCTTCCTTCCGGGTCTGCCAAGCATCAAGCAGTCGTTGGTGTCGTCGCTCTATTTCTTCTTTCTCTTCTTTGGAATAGGTGTCGGGTAAAATGGGCTCCATAGGCAATTATCTTTTTCAGACCGCAAATTTAATGATAATCCTTTTCCTATGAAAAGGGCTGAGAATGAATTTTTTTTGAAAAAAGTGTTGGAATATTGAAATAAACATTATTTTTGCGGAAAAATATCGTTTAAAGTGTTTAATTTAATGCTTGAAACAATAGTAACATAACGGTCAAACTAAAAAATTAAAACTATGAAAACACGCTTTACCTTTTCAATGACTGTATTTTCACTGTTGGCAGCCATGCTTTTTGCAGCGGGTTGCAAAAAGACAACGGCTCCTAAGGTGGCCATGGTGGAATCATCGGCTGTGCTAGGCTACGACAAGGCTGTGGTGGTGGCCCAGGTGGTCGACGACGGCCACGGCACGATTACGGAGCGCGGTTTCTGCTATGGGAAACCGGGCGAGACTCCCGACACGCTGTTATGCAATGGGAGCGAGAATCCTTTCTCTGTCGAGTTGCTGGACTTGCTGCCCACGACCGAGTATTCCTGCAAGGCTTTTGCCGTCAATGAGGCGGGGCGTGGGAGCAGCGAGGCTTTTGTCTTCACGACTTTGGATTTACCAGGTCTAGAGGTGAAGACGTATGACTTGACCGATCTTACCTATAACTCGGCGGAAGCCCATGGAAGGGTGGAAAACATCGGGGGGCCGACCGTGTTGGAATGTGGCGTGTGCTATTCCACGGAGGAAAACCCGACGATTGACGACATGCGGGTGGTGGCGGATGTCACCATAGGTTCGTTCGATTGCCCGCTGAGGGATTTGAGTGCCGAGACATGGTACTATCTGCGGGCCTATGCGATTTGTCCCGACGGACCGCACTATGGCAGGGAAAAGTCCTTCTTGACGGATGTGCTGCCTTTGGAAGTGAAGACCTTAGCGATATCGGACGTGACGGCGACCCGTGCAAGGGTTGAAGGCATGGTGGTTAGGGACGGCGGCTACGAGGTGTTGGAAAAGGGATTCTGCTGGGGCACGGAGCACAATCCGACGATGGATGGCCTTTATAGCAAGGCAGGCATCGGCATGGGTTCCTTCAACTCATACATCTCTGGTTTTGAGCGGGGACGAGTCCATTACGTCAGGGCGTATGCCATCAACGAAAAAGGCGTGGCATACGGCGAGGAGGTGGAATTTGTGCCAGACGACATGTCCACACCATGGCCGGAAGGCACCTTGCCAGGAGTGTTTTCCGTCAGTCCCGACCGTCGGGTGCGCTTCTCGCAAGGCAACCTGCAATTCTATCCCGACGAGAACCTCTGGCGTTTCGCCGAACGTCAATGGGATTTTGTGGGAGGTCAGGTGGAAGATCCTGATATTGGTTCTGTGATTATCGGTACGGTGTATGCAAACGGAGCGAAGTGTAACAACGACAAGACGTGGAAATACTACGAAGGCTGGATGGACCTGTTCGGCTGGGGTACGAGCGGGTGGAACAACGGCAACGAATACTACCATCCCTACGATTTTGCGGCGTGTCCGTATCATTGCGCATCATACGGTCCCGCAGGCAATTACGACCTGACGGGCGACTATGTCGAATCGGATTGGGGTGTCCACAACACCATCAGCAACGGAGGCTCAAGGCAGTGGTACACACCCTCTAGCGAAGAGCTCGTTTATCTGATTACGGAAAGGGAAACGCCTTCGGGAATGCGATTCGCCAAGGCTGTCGTGGCCGGTGTCAGTGGCATGATTTTGTTGCCTGATGATTGGGACGCTTCCACTTATTATCTCAATGCTGTCAACGAACATAGCTATTTTGTTTTCAATAAGATTACAGGCCGCGATTGGTTGGAGGTCTTGGAACCCGCCGGTGCGGTGTTTTTGCCTGCTGCGGGAGAGCGTTATCAGGTTCCGCTTAGCAATGATATAATCTATGATAATATGCTGTATAATTCGGGCACGTATCCTGGCAATGGCTCATATTGGACCACGACGCAAAGTGGTGTTTGTATAGCTTATGCGTTGGTGATCAGTAATTACGAGTTAGGAGGATGGTTTTTCGAGGCTGGCTGTATGGGTGTTGAATCATCCAGACAGAACGGTAGGTCCGTCCGCTTGATTTCGGTTGAATGACGATAGACAGATTTATAGCCTAAATTTTTGTACAACAAAAAGCTAATAACTATGAAAACATGTTTTACCAAAACAATGACTGCTTTTTTGATGTTTGCAGTTATGTTGTTCGTAGCGGGTTGCAATAAGACAACGGCTCCTAAGGTGGCCATGGTGGAATCATCGGCTGTGTTGGGCTACGACAAGGCTGTGGTGGTGGCCCAGGTGGTCGACGACGGCCACGGCACGATTACGGAGCGCGGTTTCTGCTATGGGAAGCCGGGCGAGACTCCCGACACGCTGTTTTGCACTGGGAGCGAGAATCCTTTCTCTGTCGAGTTGCTGGACTTGCTACCCACGATCGAGTATTCCTGCAAAGCTTTTGCCGTCAATGAGGCTGGGCGTGGGAGCAGCGAGGCTTTCGTCTTCACCACGTTGGATTTGCCAGGTCTTGAGGTGAAGACGTATGACTTGACCGATATCACCTACCATTCGGCAGAAGCCCATGGTAAGGTGGAAAACATCGGGGGGCCGACCGTATTGGAATGTGGCGTGTGCTATTCCACGGAGGAAAACCCAACGATTGACGATATGCGTGTGGTGGCGGATGTCACCATAGGTTCGTTCGATTGCCCGCTGAGGGATTTGACCGCCGAGACATGGTACTATCTGCGGGCCTATGCGGTTTGTCCCGACGGGCCGCACTATGGCAGGGAAAAGTCCTTCTTGACGGATGTGCTGCCTTTGGAGGTGAAGACCATAGCGGTTTCGGACGTGACGGCGACCCGTGCCAAGGTTGAAGGCATGGTGATTAGGGACGGCGGCTACGAGGTGACTGAATGCGGTTTCTGCTGGAGCACGGAACATGATCCTACCATCGAAGGGCTTCATGTCAAGGCATCAGTCGGTTTGGGAGGATTTACCTATTATTTCTCAGGATTTGAAAGCGGCCAAACGCATTATGTACGTGCATACGCTATCAATGAGGTAGACGTGGCATACGGTGATGAGTTGGAGTTTGTCCCTTATGACCATTTCATTCCATGGGCAAATGGTGCATTGCCAGGCTTGTTCTCCGTTAGTCCCGACCGTCAGGTGCGCTTTTCGCAAGGTAACTTGCAATATTATCCTGATGACAATAAATGGCGTTTTGCCGAACGCCAATGGGATTTTGTGGGAGGCCCTAGTGTATGCGAAGGAATTGGTGATATGGAGCTCGGGACTGTATATGTAAATGGTACAAAATGTGACAATACTAAGGTCGGCAAATATTATCCTGGCTGGGTTGATCTTTTCGGTTGGGGCACAAGTGGATGGGATAATGGCAATGTTTATTATAAGCCCTACGACTTTGCGTCACATATATACGAAAGTGATGCGTATGGTCCTCCGGGCAACTACGATTTGACAGGCGATTATGCCCAAGCGGATTGGGGTGTCCACAACACCATCAGCAACGGAGGTTCAAGACAGTGGCGCACTCCTATGGCAGAAGAGTTTTTGTATCTTCTTACGGAAAGGCACACACTTTCAGGCATACGTTTCGCTATGGCAATTGTGGCTGGAGTTCGAGGTATGATTGTGTTGCCTGACGACTGGAATGCATCCACTTATTATCTCAACGGTGCCAACGAGTTTTGCTATTATTCCACAAATACAATTGCAGGTAGGGAATGGCTCGATGTGTTGGAGCCTGCTGGTGCGGTATTCATGCCCGCTGCCGGAGCACGTTTTCAGTTCACGGGATATGACGGGTTGTATTTTGATTGGTTTAATAATGAAGGGGCTATAGATTGCGGTTTGTGGCAAGCTAGTTTGCATTACGACCCGTTTTTTGTCTGTGGCTCCTATTGGACATCATCACAATTCCTGGACGGGTATCCTGTAGGTGTGAACAATGCTGTTGCATTGAAAATAGTCACTTACGATGTGGATCCATTATATATTTCAGGATTCATTAGATGTAAAGGATATTCCGTCCGCTTGGTTTCGGACGAGTGATTGCACGATGTGCATTTTCCGTGCTACAAATTTGGGCTGCAAAGCGAAAAATTTCCTATTTTTGCGCCCATAATGAAAAACATCCGTAATTTTTGCATCATAGCCCACATCGACCACGGCAAATCGACCTTGGCCGACAGGCTTTTGGAACAGACCCATACACTCAACGATAAAGAACTTGTCGACCAAGTGCTCGACGACATGGACCTGGAGCGCGAGCGCGGCATCACCATCAAGAGCCACGCCATCCAGATGAAATACAACTACAAGGGCGAGGAATACACCCTCAACCTCATCGATACTCCTGGCCACGTCGACTTCTCTTACGAGGTGTCGCGAAGCATTGCGGCTTGCGAAGGTGCCCTGCTGGTGGTGGATGCCACGCAAGGCATTCAGGCCCAAACGATTGCTAACCTTTATTCTGCCCTCGAACACGACCTTGAAATCATCCCCGTGATGAACAAAATCGACATGGAAAGCGCCATGATCGACATTGTGGAGGACCAGATGGTTGACCTTTTGGGCTGCGACCCGAGCGAGATTTTGAAGGTCAGCGCCCGCACAGGTGAAGGCGTGCCCGCCGTGCTCGATGCCATCGTCGACCGCATCCCATGCCCCAAAGGCGACCCCGAAGCACCGCTTCAGGCCCTCATTTTCGACTCGGTGTTCAATTCATTCCGTGGCATCATCGCCTATTTCCGTATCGTGAACGGCACCATGCGCACCAACGACCTCGTCAAGTTTTTCGCCACAGGCAAAGAATATCATGCGGACGAAATCGGGGTGCTGCAACTGAAGCAAGTGCCTAAGGATGTGCTTTATGCAGGTGATGTGGGTTACATCATTTCAGGCATCAAGACCTCGAAGGAGGTTAAGGTGGGCGACACCATCACGCATGTCGAACGTCCCTGCGCCGAGCCAGTAGCGGGTTTCGAAAACGTGAAACCCATGCTGTTTGCGGGTATCTATCCCGTCGACGCTGACGACTACGAGGAACTGCGAGCTTCGTTGGAAAAGTTGCAACTCAACGACGCTTCCTTGGTCTGGGAACCTGAGTCGTCGGCAGCCTTGGGCTTCGGCTTCCGTTGCGGCTTCTTGGGCCTTTTGCACATGGAAATCGTGCAGGAGCGTCTCGACCGTGAGTTCGACATGGATGTCATCACCACGGTGCCTAACGTGTCGTTCAAGTGCTTCAAGACCGACGGCGAGATGATTGAGGTGCACAACCCCAGCGGCTTGCCTGAGGTGACGAAGATTGACCATATCGAAGAACCCTATATCCTTGCGCAAATCATTTCGAAGAACGAGTTCACCGGGCCTATCATGACCCTCTGCATCGACCGCCGTGGCGTGCTGAAGAACCAGGTATACCTCTCCACCGACCGCGTGGAGTTGACCTTCCAGATGCCGTTGAGCGAAATCGTCTTCGACTTCTACGACAAGCTGAAATCCATCTCGAAGGGTTATGCTTCCTTCGACTACCATATCGCTGGCTATCAGGAGGCCGACTTGGTGAAACTGGACATCATGCTCAACGGCGAGTCCGTCGACGCCTTGTCCACTTTGATTCATCGCGGCCATGCCTACGACTTCGGTCGTCGCATGTGCGAGAAACTAAAGGAACTGATTCCCCGTCACCAGTTCGACATCGCCATTCAGGCGGCCATTGGTGCGAAGATCATCGCCCGCGAGACGGTGCGCCAAGTTCGCAAGGACGTGACGGCGAAGTGCTATGGCGGCGACGTGTCGCGTAAGCGCAAGCTGTTGGAAAAACAGAAGGCTGGTAAGAAACGCATGCGTCAGGTCGGCAATGTCGAGGTGCCGCAGTCGGCGTTCCTTGCCGTCTTGAAACTGGATTGATATGACCGACCTCCAATATCAAATAGCATTGACATTAATCCCTGGTATCGGTGATATCAGCGGGAAGAAATTCGTGCAGTATTGCGGCAGTGCCGAGGCCATCTTCAAGGAAACGCGTAAGTCGCTGGAGAAGATCACGGGCTTGCGCGAGGCTTCCATCGAGGCCGTCTGCAACCCCAAGGCCTATCTGAGAAGGGCAGAGGAGGAGATTGAGTTTATCAAGAATAACGGCATTAAGCCTCTGTTTTTCCTCGATTCCGACTATCCGCGCCGTTTGTTGCAGTGCGACGACGGTCCGATGATGCTGTATTACAAAGGCAAGGCCAACCTCAACGCCAACCGTGTGGTGGCTATCGTCGGCACACGCAACATCACTGAATACGGCAAGGAGAACTGCAACCAGTTGGTGGAAGATTTGAAGGATGACAATGTGCTGATAGTAAGCGGACTGGCGTACGGTGTTGACACATGCGCCCACAAGGCTTCCGTGAAGAACGGCATCCCGACAGTAGGTGTGATGGGAAGCGGCATGCAACAAATCTATCCAGCGCCGAACAAGAAACTGGCTTCAGAGATGATTGAGCAAGGCGGCGGCATCCTCACCGAGTGCATCAGTGGCACCCAGCCCGACCGCGAGAACTTCCCTCGTCGCAACCGTATCATCGCGGGCATGGCCGATGCCGTGGTCGTCATCGAGTCGGCAATGAAAGGCGGCTCGTTGATTACTGCCGACTTGGCCAATTCCTACAGCCGCGATGTGTTCGCCTACCCTGGCCGCGTGTTGGACCTCTACAGCCAAGGCTGCAATTACCTTATCCGCACCAACCGCGCCCACCTCATGGAGAGCGTGCTCAACCTGCGCTATATCATGCGTTGGGACTCGGAGTCGAAGAGCGAGAAACAGACGGCCTTGTTCCGCGAGTTTACCGAAGAGGAAAAGTTGGTCATGGATTGCTTCGGCGCGAATGCCGTCATCAGTTTGGACGACATTATCGTGAAGACCGAGCTGCCGACCACGAAAATAGCAGCTATCTTGTTGACATTGGAATTTGACGGCGTGCTGATGGCCATGCCTGGAAAACGTTACCAAAAATGTTAGGCAAGGTCATCAAATCGACGGGCAGTTGGTACATCGTCCTTGACGAAGCGGGACGACAGTGGGAGTGTCGCCTGCGCGGGAAAATCCGCCTCGATGGCATCCGCTCCACCAATCCCGTTGCAGTGGGCGACAACGTGCAGTTTGAACAGGAGCCAGGCAAGGAGACCGGCGTCATCAAGAAGATCGAGCCTCGCGACAATGTGATTGTGCGCCAGTCGGTCAACTTGAGCAAGGCCTCGCATATCATTGCCGCCAATGTGGATTTGGCCATCGTTGTGGCAACCATCGCCCAGCCGCGCACCTCCACGGGTTTTATCGACCGTTTTTTGGTCACTGCCGAAGCCTATCATATCCCCGCTGCACTGATTTTCAACAAGTGCGACCTTTACACTGATGAGCAGATAGGGGAGATGTGCGTGTTGATGGAATACTACCAAAGTCTTGGCTACACATCGTTCGGTGTTTCGGCCAAGACGGGCTTCCAAATCGACCAACTTAAAGCCTTGATGCAAGGTAAGATATGCTTGTTTTCTGGCCATTCAGGTGTGGGTAAGTCAGCTTTAGTGAACGCCCTCGACCCCTCGTTGAATGTTCGCATCGGCGCTATCTCCGACTATCACGAAAAAGGCAAACACACTACCACTTTTGCCGAGATGCACCATCTTGACTTCGGCGCATGGATTGTCGACACGCCTGGCATCAAGGAGTTTGTGTTGTATGACCTTGAGAAAGAGACCCTAGCACAACGATTCCCCGAGATGCGCAACCTGATGAGCGAATGCCGTTTCGCCAACTGCACCCACACGCACGAACCGGGTTGCGCGGTGAAGGCGGCAGTCGAAAATGGCGACATCGCCGACTGGCGCTATGTGAATTACATCCGTATGATGACTGACGAAAGCCATGATTCTGTTAAAGAAGAAGGAATATGAAAACCATCGCCCTATTTGGAAAGACCCTAGCCCCCGAAAACGGGGAATACATGAAGCAACTGTTCAATGAATTGAACGGCAATCAAGTAGAGATTACTGTATACCAGCCATTTGCAAACATTGTCGCCGCCTACGTCCCCGTAAGCGTTCAATACACAACCTTCCATTCCCATGAAGACTTGAAGGCCGATCTGCTGTTTTCCATAGGCGGCGACGGCACAATTCTCGACACGGTGCCCTTCGTCCTCGACTCATGCATCCCTGTGGTGGGCATCAATATGGGACGTTTGGGCTTCCTTTCCAGCCTTTCGAAGAATGAAATCGCAAAGGCTGTGGAGAGCGTGATTTCGGGAGACTATTCTGTTGAGCAACGTACCTTGTTGGAACTCGTTTCGCCTCCCAATGTCTTTGGCGACGTGCGCTATGCCCTCAACGAGTTGAATGTTATTCGCAACCCCGAACATAGTTTGTTGGCTATCAAGGTGTTTGTTGATGATATTTATCTCAATACCTATTGGGGCGACGGTATCCTTTTGGCCACCCCGACGGGTTCCACAGCCTATTCGCTGAGTGCAGGAGGCCCCATCATCGCGCCCAATGCGAAGAACTTCGTCATCACGCCCATTGCCACCCACAATCTGACGGTGCGTCCCGTGGTCATCCCCGACGACAGCACCATCCGCATTCAGGTGGAGGGGCGCGAGAAGCGGTTTGTATTCAGCATGGATTCAAGAAGCTGTACGTTAGACACTTCAGTGCAACTTGAGGTGCGCAAGGCAGGTTTCTGCATCAACCTTGTCAGGATGCGCAACGAAGACTTTTTTGGCACTATCCGCAACAAATTGATGTGGGGCAAAGACAATAGAAATTGATTTCTTTCGTTTTCATTGGAAAAATTCTTAATTTTGCAGGCTTGAATTATGTATAGAAAGATTCGTTTTTTATTGATAATGAGTTGCTTGGCTATTTTTGCCCAAGCCAATGCCCAATTTGATGACCCGAAAACCTTGGAGGTAGGGCCGCATGTGGGTCTGAGTTACTATATGGGTGACCTCAACCCGACGATGCCTTTTGCCCAGGCACAGCTGCAATATGGCGGACTCGTTCGCTTCAATTACGACAACCGCTGGACGTTCCGTTTCGACTATTCTCGTGCCATGGTGACAGCCTCCGACGAGGTCATCAAATGGCGTCCCGAGCGTGGCTTGAATTTCACTTCGAGAATCAATGATTTCAGTCTTGTGGCGGAGTTCAATTTCATCGAATACTACACTGGCAACCCGAAAAAGAACGTGTCGCCTTATATCTTCGGCGGCATTTCGGTGTTTCAATACACGGCCTTCGCTACCGTGGGTGACCAGCTGATCGATTTGAGCGACTACTCGACTGAAGGTCCGGTGGATCCCAATGAGAAATGGTATAGAAAAATGTTTGGCAAGACCAGTTCCATCGGTGTGTCCATCCCCTTTGGCATGGGCTTGAAGTTCGCTTTGTCGAGACACATGGCAGGCACGGTGGAATGGCGTATGCAGAAGACCTTCACCGACTATTTGGACGATGTGGCCACCGTGTATCCCGAGCGTAACCAACATGCAGTGTATACCGCCGAAGATGGTACGACCTACGACTTGACTGACCCGACAGGCAATTATATTGCTGGCCAGCAACGCGGCAATTCGGCCTTCAACGACTGGTTTGGCATGGCGCGTGTGTCGTTAACCTGGAAGTTTAACCTGCCCGATGGAAGGGGCTGTAACTTAAGCAAATTCTAACTATGGAACTGAAAGACCAACTGATGCAACAAATCGACCGCGATAGGCTGCCGCAGCATATCGCCATCATCATGGACGGCAACGGACGCTGGGCCAAGGAAAGAGGGAAAGCCCGCCTCTTCGGACATCAAAGCGCTATACAATCGGTACGCGAAGTGTCGGAAGGCAGTGCGGAGCTGGGCGTGCCTTTCCTGACTTTATACGCCTTCTCGACTGAGAACTGGAACCGTCCTTTGGCAGAAGTCAGCGGGCTGATGTCTTTATTGGCTACCACCATCACCAAAGAGGTCATCACGATGAACAAGAACAGCATCAAGCTGAATGCCATCGGCGACCTGAAGAGCCTGCCCAAGGCCAACTACGAACAACTGATGCAGGCCATCGACGACACCAGCCATAACACCCGCATGACCCTCACGCTGGCGTTGAGCTATTCTGGCCGTTGGGATTTGAAGCAAGCCGCCCAGCGTATGGCTCAGGATGTGAAGGACGGCAAACTGGCTCCCAATGCTATCGATGATGCAACTATTTCGTCCTATCTCTCCACAGCCAATATGCCTGACCCAGAGTTGCTTATCCGCACCAGCGGCGAAGAACGCATCAGCAATTTCCTCTTGTGGCAGTTGGCCTATTCCGAGCTATATTTCACTCCAAAATACTGGCCTGACTTCAGGAAAGCCGACCTCTATGAGGCGATTTTGAACTATCAACACCGCGAGCGCAGGTTTGGAAAGACCAGTGAACAAGTTACCAAATAATGATTGAACCCAAAAGAAACATGCGTAGCTACAGATATTTATACATTTTGCTGTCCATGGTTGCATTCCTGGGTCTCGGGAATGTTGCCCGTGCCCAGATTCAAATCGGTGACGACTTGTCGGAGATCGATTATTCGCGTCCGCAGAAATACGAGATTGGCGGTGTTGTGGTTGAAGGTGCCAAATTTGTCGACCCAACGATGCTTAGCATGATTGCTGGACTGAGGACAGGCGAGACGATTTCGATTCCGGGCGATGAAATCTCTTCGGGAATACGCAAGATTTGGGAACAGGGAATGTTTGAAGATGTGGCCGTCAACGTCACCGACTTTGTGGGAAACAAGGTCTTCCTGCAAATCGTCATCAAGGAAAAACCGCGTGTTTCGAAGTTCTCTTTCAATGGCATCAAGAAAAGCGAGGCCGACGAAATCCGCAACAAGATCAACCTTTCGCGCGGCGACATTGCCACCGACCACCTGCTGACCAAAACCACCCGTATCATTGAGGATTACTACTACAACAAGGGATTTTACAACGTGGATATCGACATCCAGCAGGAGGCCGACACCACCCGCGAGAGTTATATCAATATGGTCATCAATATTGACAAGGGCCCGAAGGTGAAAATCGAGAAAATCAATTTGATTGGAAATGAGAATCTTTCGGATGGACAGATTTTGACCGCGATGAAAGAGACCAAGGAACGCGGCCATTTCGACCCGCTGAATCCTCTCGGACCGCTGATTGTGAATGCTGTTGCCGATGTGTTCACCTTGCATCCTATGAGGGCCATCAATAGGGTGGAGGAGTATTTCTACGACAACTACCGCCCAAGGATTTTCAAGGCATCGAAATACCTAGAGAAGAACTACGAGGACGACAAAAAACACATCATCGAGAAATACAATGCCAAAGGCTATCGCGACGCCCGAATTGTCCGCGATTCGGTGTATCGCATCGACGATAAGAACTTGGGTATCGATCTCGTCATCGACGAAGGCAACAAATACCACTATCGTAACATCACTTGGACTGGCAATACCAAGTACACCGACGAGACCCTTAACTCCATTTTGGGCATCAAGAAGGGCGACGTATATAATAAGGAGTTGCTCGACAAGAACCTGAACTACAGCGAGACCAATCTCGACATCAGCTCGTTGTATATGGACGATGGCTATCTCTTCTTCCGTGTCGACCCCGTGGAAGTGGCTGTGGAGAACGATTCCATCGACCTCGAAATCCGTATCAACGAAGGCAAGCAGGCACGCATCAGCAACGTGACCCTTTCGGGCAACACCAAGACCTACGACCATGTGGTGCTGCGTGAGCTCTACACCCGTCCTGGCCAGTTGTTCAGCCGCAGCGACGTGGTGCGTTCCGTGCGTGAGTTGGCCACCCTCGGCTTCTTCAACCAGGAGTCCATCAATCCCGATGTGCAGCCCAATCCTTCCGACAACACCGTCGACATTGCCTATTCCGTGGAGGAAGCCGCTGCCGACCAAATCCGTTTTTCGGCTGGTTTTGCTGCAGGCTATCTGATGCTGGAAGCTGGCTTGCAGTTCTCCAACTTCTCCATGAGAAATATCTTCAATAAGAATGCTTGGCGGCCTTTGCCTGTGGGTGATGGACAAAAACTCTCGCTGAGTGTGAGCACCTTGGGCCGCAGATATATTTGGTATAATGTGTCGTTTACCGAGCCTTGGCTGGGTGGCCGCAAGCCCAATTCGTTTACCGCCTCATTCTTCCAGTCGTTCTATTCCAACCAATATGAAAAGACCGATGTGAATTATGGCTGGTTCAACATGACGGGTGGTACGGTAGGCTTAGGTCGCCGCTTGACTTGGCCTGACGACTATTTTGCTTTGTATCAAGGCCTCAACTTTAAACGCTATAAGTTGCACAACTACCTGTCGTCATTCCTTTCCGTGGGTGATGGCAATGGCGCCTTCAATCTTGTCAGTTATAACTTTGTGCTGTCGCGCAACTCTGTGAGCCAACCGCTCTATCCTCGCAGTGGTTCCGAGTTCCAGCTGGGATTGGAAATCACGCCTCCCTATTCTTTGTTCTCCAACAAGGACTACTCCCAACTCTCGGATAACGAGAAGTACAAGTGGATTGAGATGCACCGTTGGACCTTCAAGGCGGCTTGGTACACCGAACTTTATGAGAAACTCGTGATGATGACCCGTGTGCGTTTCGGCTATCTCGGCCATTACAACGACCAAATTGGTCCTACGCCCTTCCACCGCTACTTTATGGGTGGAGATGGTTTGAGCAACTATTCCGTCGACAGCCGTGAGCTCGTCGGTATGCGTGGTTATGCCAACAACTCGCTCACGCCAGGATTTTACAGCAATTCCGGTTCGGGAGGAAATGGTGGCAACCTCATGACGAAATACACCTTGGAGTTGCGTTATCCGCTCTCGTTGAACCCGCAGGCCACCATCTATGCTTTGACTTTCCTCGAAGCTGGTAACTGTTGGCTCGGGTTCAAGAACTTCGACCCGTTCGATGTGAAGCGTGCGGCTGGTGTCGGCGTGCGTATCTATCTGCCGATGTTCGGTTTGCTTGGCCTCGACTGGGGCTATGGCTTCGACGAAGTGTACGGCGCCGCAGGCAACAACGGTAGCCAGTTCCACTTCTCCATCGGAGGATCCATCGATTAGTTTAGAGTTGAGTGTTTAGAGTTTAGAGATGGATGCGCTTTGCGTCATTGCGAGGAGGAACGACGAAGCAATCTGCGGATTTTGAATCTTTGATTTTTAAATTTGTTTTTGGAACGATTATTGATAAAGCAAACAAGACAACAATTAGAAACACTATAAAAAATGAAAGCATTTAAAACCTTGATTTTGACCGCTGCTTTGGTTTGTGGCGGCCTCATGACTGCCAACGCGCAGATTGGCGGTGGACAGAAAATCGTTTATGTCGATTCGGAATACATCATGGAGAACATTCCGGAATACGGTGACGCTCAGGAAGAGTTGAACGCCCTTTCGGCAAAATGGCAGAAAGAAGTGAAAGCTGTTTACGACAAGGTTTCGGAGATGTACAGCAAGTACCAGACTGAGATGTTGCTGTTGTCCGAAGACCAGAAGCGTGCCCGCGAGCAGGCTATCGTCGACAAGGAACAGGAAGCCAAGAACTTGCAGATGCAGTATTTCGGCTCTGAAGGCCAGCTCTACCAAAAGCGCACCGAGTTGATTCAACCCATTCAGGAAAAAGTGTACACGGCCATGAAAGAAGTGGCCCAGAACAAAAACTACGCCTTCATCTTCGACTTGGCTTCAGGCACGTCGGTGCTTTATGCCAACGACAAGAACGATGTCAGCGATGATGTGCTCGACCAGCTGGGTAATGTGATGCAGACCGTGCGCCGTGAAGACCGACGTAGAGCCGCCGCAGGAACCATTGGTGGTAACACTGGTGGCACTTCAGGAGTAAAAGGTGGCACTTCAGGAGCACCTAAAGGTGGCAACTCAGGATCCAAAGGCGGTGAAGTAAAACCCAAGAAATAAAGGAATAATCGGCAGACGAACGCAATTTATTCGTATCTTTGCCGCTCAAAACTGAAGTAAAATAGAGTTAAATTATTAAAAATCAATAAAATGAAAAGATTGTTCAAAGTAATGTTTTTGGGCATCGCCCTGTTTGTGATGAGTGGAATGGCTAATGCTCAGGTGAAGTTGGCACATGTCAATACCGCTGAAATCCTTGACGTTATGCCCGACAAGGCTACCGCCGAGAAGTCATTGGAGAAGTATTATGGCGAGCTCCAGAGCCAGTTGGAGGCCATGGCCAAGGAGTATCAGACCAAGATGCAAGACTATGAGGCTAACCAAGCCACCATGTCGAATCTGGTGAAGCAGTCAAAGGAGAAGGAGATCATCGACCTTCAGACCCGTATCCAACAGTTCCAAGCCAATGCCGAGAACGAGTTTGAATCCAAGCGTGCCGAATTGTTGAAGCCCATCCTCGACAAGATCCAGAATGCCATCAACACGGTGGGTAAGGAAAAGGGATATACCTATGTTCTTGACCTGGCTACCGGAGCCGCTGTCTATGTCGGCACTGATGCCGTTGACTGCACCAAGGATGTGAAAGCCAAATTGGGTATCAAATAAGAAGTAATTCTAGTGATATGAAAACAGCCGACTCATTGAGCCGGCTGTTTTTTGTTATTTGATGCTTTCGCGTTTGACCTTTGCGAACCGTAACAGCTTGAGGATGCCCAAAGGCTTGTGGTCGTCCTTGTTGGCGAGGTTGAGGTAGAGCCCGAACTTTTTCGCAATCGGGATTTTGAAGGTCTCGACGAACTCGATGAGGGTGCCATCGGGGTCTTCCACGTAAGTGAAATGGCCGTTGGCATCGCCCATGCCGAAGTCGGCGCCGCTGTCACACACGAAGGGATGCCCCATGGCCTCGGTTTGTGCTTTGACAGCTTCCATGTTGCGCACATCGAAGCAGAGGTGGATGTAGCCTGGGTCGCCCCAATAGCGGCCTTCGTATAGTTTCTTGCCAGGCCCGTCAACGCTTTGGATCAGTTCGAGGTGTGAGGTGCCCATGATACGGCTCAATGGCCCTTCAATGGGTTTGGAACGCTCCAAGATGACGCGACGAAGCTTGCCCTTGCCGCCTTCAATGGCTTCGAGGTCTTTAAAAACACCAGTCTGGTCAAAGACCACTTTGTCATATTCCAAGAGTTGGGTGTAGAAGGGGAGGGAACGGTCGATGTCGCTGACGCCAATGACGGCACCGTTGGCACCACCGGTTGTTTTCTTCTCGTCGATAAAGACGTAGTCGTCTTGCTCGATTTGGAACAGGTTGCCGTAGGGGTCTTTCATGAAGAACTGTTTCTGTCCAATCGGCGATGTGGTGATTTTGCTGATGACATCCAGGCCTTTGGTAATAAAGGTGTTATAGGCGGCCTCGATGTCAGGACATTTCACCTTGGCGATAAGGATGCCTAAATCTCCTAGTTTCACAGGCTCTTTCAGGTAGTTAAGCTCACGTCCTTTGGGCTGCCAGATCTCGAAACCGCCGCCGCCGCGGATATTGACGGCGATGCCCGAGCGACGTGGCTGGGGTTTGCCGCCCGTGTATGGAAGCATGCGTTCTGCCACACCTTCGTCGTCGACGATTTTGATTTCGAAACCGAAGTTGTCGTAATACCATTTCCAGGCTTCCACGAAGTCATTGACTCCGATGCCCACTTGCTGTATGCCGCAGATGACTTTCTCTTTCATTACGTTGCTGATATTTTTCTGGATAGTTTATAATACAAAGGTAAGCAATATTTATGGATATAGGCCATCAGCAGCTCGGTGCGACCGATAAGTTTGCGGTGGCGCTGCCGCTTGATGGCGCGCACGGCGATGGCGCCGCATTTGTCCACATCGAGGCCGTTGGCTTGTCCTGCATCCATCTTGGCATGAGCCGTGCCATCGCCCATCAACGCACTCTTGCTGATTTGCGTGTTGATGCGCCCGGGGATGAGGAAGGTGATGTTGATGTTGTCGTATTCCAGCTCCAATGATTCGTAGAAGCCGAACAGGGCATGCTTGGCGGCGCAGTAGGCCGAACGCAGCGGGAAACCGAACAATCCAGATAGGGAAGTGGTCACGCTGAACTGCACGTGTTCTTTGGCTTTAATCATCTCACCAAACTTCTTTACGAGGTAAACCCCGCTCATGAAGTCGATTTTCAAGATCTTTTCGTCGACGCTAAAGTCGGTGTCCAATGCCTTTTCGCGCTGCGAGATTCCTGCGTTGAGCACGAAGAGGTCGATGCTTAAACCTTGCTCCATGACATAGTCATAAAGGCGGTCAATGGAAGTATAGTCATCCAACTGGGTTTCGGTGGCGTAGGCTTTCACACCGTATTGTTCGCACTTTTCCTTGGTCTTGTTGAGGTCGTCGATGCCCAAGCCTGTCAGCACGAGGTGGCAGCCTTCCTGGGCGAGATGCAAGGCGATGCTTTGCCCGATGCCTGTGCCGCCGCCTGTGACGAGAGCTGTTTTGTTTTTTAGGTCTAACATGAGGTTGTACTTCTATTGTCAGCGTTTCGACAGGCTCAACGACCTTAGGTCCCTGAGCTTGTTGAAGGGCCGTTTTAATATGGCTGCAAAGATAAAAATAATTCCTTCATGCTGGGATAATCAATATATTTACTAATTTTGTGGCTCGCAAAACCTTGATGTCGGGTCGGCCCTTCGACAGGCTCAGGGACCTTAACTGAACAACTGAACAACTACAAACTAATAAAATGGACATTTTCGAAAGAATATCAAAGGATTCGGGTGGCCCGATTGGGCAATACCGCGAACGCGCCGACGGTTATTTCGCTTTTCCCCGTTTGGAAGGTGAACTGGGACCGCGCATGATTTTTGACGGCAGGGAGGTACTCTGCTGGAGTTTGAACAATTATTTGGGCTTGGCCAACCACCCCGAGATTCGTCGCGTGGATGCCGAAGCCGCTGCCAAATATGGTCTCGCTGCCCCAATGGGTGCCCGTATGATGACAGGTCACACCCGCATGCACGAGCATTTCGAACATGAGTTGGCCGACTTCGAGAAGAAGGAAGCCGCTTACCTCTTTAATTTTGGCTATCAAGGCATTGTGTCGACCATCGACACTTTGACCACGATGCATGATGTCATCGTTTATGACAATGAAGCCCACGCTTGCCTGCTTGATGGTATCCGTTTGCACATCGGAAACAAATACAAGTACCGCCACAACAACATGGAAGACCTTGAGAAGAAACTGAAGGTCGCCACCGAGGTGGTTGCCAAGACGGGTGGCGGCATCCTGGTCATCACCGAGGGCGTGTATGGCATGACAGGCGCTTTGGGCGACCTCGCCGGTATTGTGGCCCTGAAGAAGAAATACAACTTCCGCATCCTCATCGACGATGCCCACGGCTTCGGTGTGATGGGCCCCAACGGTCGCGGTACTTCAGAGCATTTCGGTGTGATGGACGACATCGACATCTACATCGGTGCATACGCTAAGGCTATGGCCATCATTGGCGGCTTTGTGGCTGGACCGAAATATGTGATTGAGTATCTGCGCTATAACATGCGTTCACAGATGTACGCCAAGTCGTTGCCATTGGCCATCGTGGAAGGCTGTGAGAAACGTCTGGAAATCATCCGCAGTGCCGAGGGTGATGCCCTCCGCGCCCAATTGTGGAAGGTGACCCGCGCCTTGCAGAAGGGCTTCCGCGACCTTGGCTTCGACATCGGTCCCGCCGAGGCTTGCGTGACTCCCGTTCACGTTCAAGGCGATGTGGTGCAAGCCACCAATATCGCTATGGACTTGCGCGAGAACTACCGTATCTTCTGCTCGGTCATCACCTATCCCGTCATCCCCAAGGGCATGATCATCTTCCGCATCATTCCGACGGCAGCCCATACGATGGATGACGTCAACTATACGCTGAATGCTTTCACCGAGGTCAAGGAAAAGCTCGCCAAGGGCTTCTACGACGGTGATGAAGTGCCCAACATGGCCATCCCGTAAATGAGATGGAACAAAAAACAATTGCACCACCTAAGGCAGCTGTTCATCCGCATGAGCTGACGACGCACGGCCATACCCGTGTCGATAACTATTATTGGCTCAACGAGCGCGAGAATCCGGAGGTTTTAGCTTATCTTGAAGCTGAAAACCAATATGCCGATGCCTGTCTGAAGCATACCGAACCGCTTCAGGAACAGTTCTTTAAGGAGATGACGGGACGTATCAAGCAGGACGACAATTCGGTGCCTGTCAAGATACGGGACTATTATCACTACACGCGTTACGAAGAGGGGAAGGAATATCCCCTCTTTTGTCGCAAAAAGCATAGTCTGGAAGCCTCGGAAGAGATTCTACTGGATTGTAATGCGTTGGCTGAAGGTCATGCATTCTTTGAAATTGGCGAGGTGAGTCTGAGCGAAGATGACAGACTTTTGGCATATTCGGTGGATACCGTGAGCCGCCGCATCTATACGGTGTATGTCAAGGACTTGATGACGGGTGAGCTCGTGGGTGAGCCTATTACGGGCACTTCGGGCAATGTGGTCTGGGCCAGCGACAACAAGACCTTGTTTTACAGCGTGAAGGATGAAACCTTGCGGCCCTATAAAATCATGCGTCATCGTTTGGGCTCCAATCCGAATAATGATGTGGTGGTTTATGAAGAAAAGGACGATACGTTTGTCGTTTACATCAACAAGACGAAATCAAGGAAGTATTTGATAATCAGTTCGGATTCGACGCTTTCTTCGGAATGTCGCATTCTTGAAAGCGACCGTCCGGAAGGTGATTTTCGTGTCTTTCAGGAGCGCCAGCCCGACATGCTGTATGGTATCGACCATTACCGCGAGCATTTCTATATCCAGACCAATGCCGATGGGGCGAAGAACTACAAGATTATGCGGACGCCAATTGGGCAAACCGAGAAATTCAATTGGGAAGAGGTTGTGCCGCATCGCGAGCAAGTGATGATAGAAGGTGTAACGATTTTCGACAAGTTCTTTGTCATTGAGGAGCGTGAAGGCGGTTTGGTGAAGATTCGGGTGAAATCGTGGGATGGCAGCACCGATTACTACCTTGATTTCGGTGAACCGACTTACACTGCCGGTGTGGGTGCCAACCCTGACTTTGAAGCTGTCACACTGCGTTATTCCTACAACTCAATGACCACGCCATCTTCTGTCTTTGAGTTCGACATGGAAAAACGTACAAAGACCTTACTCAAACAGCAGGAAATCGTGGGCGGCTATAACCCCGAAGCGTATGTCACTGAACGGCTTATGGCCCCATCGCATGATGGTGTTCTGGTCCCGATTTCGATTGTTTACAAGAAAGGTACTGTAAAAGCGAGGGTCCCTGAGCCTGTCGAAGGGCCCGGTCTCAACGGTAGTCCACTTGTTCTCTATGGTTACGGCTCATACGGTTGCAGCACGGATGCCTATTTCTCTTTGGCGCGTATCAGTCTATTGGACCGTGGCTTCATCTGGGCCATTGCCCACATCCGCGGTGGCGAGGAGATGGGCAGGCAATGGTACGAAGATGGCAAGATGCTGAACAAGAAGAATACCTTCCTCGACTTCATCGCCTGTGCCGAATACCTTATCAAAAATGGCTACACATCGTCGCAAAAAATGTTTGCCATGGGCGGTAGTGCCGGCGGTTTGCTCGTCGGTGCTGTGACCAACATGCGTCCCGATTTATGGAAGGGCGTCATCGCGCAGGTGCCGTTCGTCGATGTGGTAACCACTATGTTGGATGAGTCCATCCCACTTACTACGGGTGAGTACGACGAGTGGGGCAATCCCAACGAGAAAAAGTACTATGATTACATGCTCTCCTATTCGCCATACGACAATGTGGAGGCCAAGGACTATCCAGCCATGTTGATTACCACTGGGTTGCATGATAGTCAAGTTCAGTATTGGGAACCCGCCAAATGGGCGGCCAAACTCCGTGCCTTGAAGACGGACAAGAATCCATTGTACTTGAAGACCGAGATGGATTACGGACATGGCGGTGCTTCGGGTCGATTCGAGGGTTATAAAGAAGTTGCTCTGGAATATGCTTTCATGCTGGACGAATTGGGTATGATATCATCTAAAAACGAAGAATAATGAAACTATGTAAAAAAGGAAATTGTTGGAAGGCTTGTTACGACCAACAACGCAAAAAGTACTATGGACATCTCATGTACACCAACCGTGAAGGGCAAACGCGCTACCTTTATGAGATTACCAAAGAGGTCTTTGATAGGTTGGGTTCATTCCCCGACGACTATGACAACGACCGGATGATTCAAACAGGGCGACTGCTGTTTCGATTTGAGAACACGATGTATGGAACCTTGGGCCCAGAATGGTCGGTGCATGACGATAGTTACACCGAAGACGATTTTGACAAAGCGTTCGACGCGTTAAAGTCGAAGAAATAGACTGAAAAGTGGAATCTATTGACGGGTAAAGCATTGCTGCAATGAAAAAAATACGACTCATTCTCGTGTTCTTGCTGGCTTATTTTAGTATAGCGCAGGCCCAGGAAGACATATCATTCGACTTCAACAAATACAGAGAATCCATAGATAGGAATGCCTTTTATTATTGTTTTTGGGACGATTCGTTGAATTATATGGACTATGCTCTAATAGACCTTGATGAAGACGGAAAACCAGAATTGTGGGTGCGTAGCGTTGAGGAACAGGCTTGGCAGGGCGTGTATGCCATTTGTGGCGATAGCGTAGAGGTTTTGGCCTATGCCGATGGATGTTGTGATTTGGTCTTTTTCAAGAATGCCGTAGGCTATAGCAGCTATGTTTCTCCTGGCCATGCTGAGGCAGGCTACTGTGTGCTAAAGGACAGCCGCGTCGTGGCGTCAGCCTTCATGCATTTGGATATCAACATCTTTTCCGACGAAATGGAAACGGAATTTGAGTATTATATTGTAAACGACGTGCCTACCGTAAAGGAAAACTTTGACCGTTTTGTGGAGCAGTTGGGGAATGAAATCGAAATTGAGCCAGTTTGGCACAAAATAGAATAGAGAAATTGGAAAAATGTGAGAGATTGTCTATTTTTGCAACTCAAAATTATAATACAGATAATATGAAGAGATTTGCATTGATAATGGCTGCCGTTTTTATGGCTTTTAGTGGTTTTGCGCAAGAAAAATTTACCGAAGAAGACGCCAAGCAGTTTTATCGCACCATGCAGGGCGACTACACCGTCATCGTGAACGATTCGACGACGGCTAGGGCCCATTTTACCCCAATCTGGGAGAATATGGGCAATCGTTTCCAATGGATGTATGTGGAGGTGGAACTCAACAAGAAGGCCATACTTCAGAAAGTCATTGAGGTGCGGCCCAAAAACGACAAGGTGTTTCGCGTGTATGTCCATGACTTGAAAAACCCTGAACAGTTTGTGGGAAAGTGGGGCAACCGTAATTATTTCGATGGCTTCACACCGAGCATATTGAAATCGGGCAAACGTATGACCTTCCTTAAAACCTCTGATTTCTCTTATCAGACGGATAGCGGACCGAGGCGTTTTGGTTTTATTGGCTGCTTCCCGAAAGGCGACTTGCTGCATTTCAAGTTTGTGCAGGCCGACGAACGTTTCTTCATCAAAAGGATACCCAATCGGACGAGCCGAATCATAGGCTATCAAGGTATCAAGGATTTGACGGACTAATTTTTCATTTCATCTTGAATACCCAGGCTGCTGTGCTGCGGAGGTCGCTGTATTTCAGTCCACTGGTATCGATGAAGAGTTGTCCGTCCTTGTATTTCCAAGGCAAGTCTTTGGGACAACCCAACAGTTTGACTTTCATGTTGTCGGCAGGCTGGTCGAGGTTCAAGACAAGTTGATCCTCGGGGTAATCCAAAGCGATGGCATAGAGCGCATCTTTGCCTTGCGTGTAGCAAATGCTCGGTTGCTCACAGGTGTAGGTGGCTTTCAGTCCCATGGCAGGCAGCATTCCACCCATCTGGAAGTCCTTCATCACCTGCTTTTCCATCTTTTTCGATGACCAATACAAGGCAATGGTGGCTTCAAGATCATCTTCTTCATAGAAGACTTCGATGCTGTGTTGACCTTGCGCCAGTTTCATCTTGCCCGACTTCGCTTTTTTCGTGTCTTCAATGATGGTCTGTCCATCGATGACAAGTTTTGCCTTGTCATCGGTTTGGATTTCGAAAGAATAGGTGTCGGCCATGCAGGAGAACACGCCTTGCCAATGCGCTTGGAAATGGTCGCAGCTGATAGCGGGGTCGGGAGCGTTGCGCTTCCAGTCGAAGTCGATTTCCGCATCGTTGCGCGAAACTGTGACAGGTTTCATCTCGTAGAATTTCTTGTAAGGCCGTGTGCCATAGATGGCTTCCCCGTTGATGTCGAGCCACTTGCCGAGGTCCAACAATCTTTCTTGCTGCAACAATGGGATTTTGCCGTCAGCGGCAGGCCCCACATTGAGGGTCATGCCACCTCCAGCTGCCACGAGGACGCAGAAATGGCGGATGAGCTCATCTGAGGTCAGGTAGTTTTCCAAAGGCTCGTTGCGGTTGAGGCCAAACGAACGACCCAAGCCACGACATTCCGCCCAGGGTCGGTCAGTGAGGGTGATGCCCGCGCTGTATTCAGGTGTGCGGAAACCGTGCTGTTGTCCGTCGCCCCAGCGGTCGTTGACGATGGCATCCTTTCCTACGGTGTTGTAGTACCACGAAATGAGTTCGGTGGCATGCCATTGTTCGGCAGTGTTACGCCATTCGCCGTCGGTGAAGAGGACGGTGGGCTTGTAGCGCGTGATGAGTTCCTTGAATTGCGGAATCATGTGCGTATCTACGTATGTGCCAATTTGATCATCGGGGTCAACATACCAGCGATGGATGTCGCTTTTCCATTCGGGCAAGGAGTAGTAGAAGCCCATTTTGAGGCCTTTTTTGCGGACGGCTTCGGTCAACTCGCCACAGATGTCGCGTTTTGGTCCGACCTCAACCGAGTTCCAGTTGGGCGCATATTGGCTCGGCCAGAGGCAGAAACCGTCGTGGTGCTTCGAAACCAACAGGACGTATTTCGCTCCTGATTTCTTGAACAACTCTGCCCATTCGTCGGGATTCCAGAGCTCGGCTTTCCACATCGGGGCAAAGTCTTCATACTGAAAGTCTTTGCCGTAGATGCGCTCTTGGAAAGCCTTGCGGTCGTCATTGGTCATCAGGCCACGGTAGTACCATTCGGCATAGCCTTCGAGACTCGCGTAGGCTGGCACGGAATACACGCCCCAATGCATGAAAATGCCCAATTTGGCATCGGAGAACCACTGCGGATAGCCCCGCTCGTTGATGGATTCCCATGTGGGCTGCACTTGTGCTGACGAGTATTTGAAAATGAGTAATAAAGTAATGAAATACAATAGTTTACGTTTCATAGTCCAATGCGTGTTTTAAAATAATGCTGCAAGATTACGCATTTTTCTTGGAATTTTGTAATTTTACCCCATCAAAAACGGAAAAATGAACATCTATCAACTCTTTCCTCGACTGTTTGGTAACAAGCAAACCGGCTTCCACTTTAACGGCAGCAAGGCAGAAAACGGCTGTGGCACTTTCAATGATATTGACGACACCGCCCTTGTAGCAATTAAAGGCTTGGGCTTCACCCACATTTGGCTGACAGGCATCTTGAAGCATGCCTCTGAAAGCATAGGTACGCATCCTGACATCACCAAAGGGCGGGCAGGCTCGCCATATGCTGTCACGGATTACCATACCGTAGACCCTGATTTGGGCACGATGGAGGATTTTGAACAGTTGGTGGCTCGTATTCATAATAAAGGCATGAAGGTTATTGTCGACTTCATTCCCAATCATTTGGCGCGACAGAACAAGGGCTTTGACCCCTGCAATTTCTATTATTGCGATGGCCAAGCGTTTGTGTCGCCAAGAAGAATCGGTGAACAACCTTACGAGGAGTTTCCTGCCAAAGCAACGGGCAACAATGTGTTTGCGCCCAATCCAAGCATCAACGACTGGTATGACACCGTGAAACTGAATTACGATGAGCATGACACTTGGGAGAAGATGTTGGAGATTTTGCGTTTTTGGTGCGGCAAACGGGTCGATGGTTTCCGCGTGGACATGGCCGAGATGGTGCCGTTGGCCTTTTGGCAGTGGGTGATTGCCGAATTGCGCAAGGATTTCCAGCCTTTGATGATTGCAGAAATCTATCAGCCAGACCTTTATAAACCTTTCCTTGAAGCGGGTTTCGATTATCTATACGACAAAGTGGGTTTGTACAACACGTTGGAACGGGTGCTTTGTGAAGGCCACGAGGCGAAGGAAATCAGTGAGGTGTGGAAGGATCTGCACGACATGGATGACCACATGCTGCGTTTCATGGAAAACCATGATGAGAAGCGATTGGCCTCACCACAGTTTGTGGGAGATGCTTTTGCCGCCTTGCCTGCAGTGGCATTGTCTGCTTTGATGAATACTGGGCCTTTCATGGTGTACAACGGTCAGGAGAGCGGGGAAGATGCCGTTGGCGAAGTGGGCTACAGCGGTGATGATGGTCGCACTTCCATTTTCGATTACTGCCACATGCCAAAACACCAAAACTGGATGAACGGTGGCAAATTTGATGGTGGACAGTTTGACGAGGCACAAAAGAAATTGTTTGCCTATTATCGTAAACTGCTGCATTTCAGGCAAGAACATTCCGCTATCAGCGAGGGAAAGTTTTACGATTTGATGTGGTGCAATCCTTGGTACATGAACTTCGACCCGCAGTATGTCTATGCTTTCTTGCGCTATTCCGAAACGGAGCGCTTGTTGATAGTCGTGAACTTTAACCGAAATGAATCACGCGATGTTGAGGTAAAGATTCCGCATGATGCCTTAGCCTTGATGGGAAAACGTAAAGCCAACGAATTTGATATGAATGATTTCGCTTCTGAGGTGCAGCCCGTGCATTTGGAGCCTTCAGAGACGAAAGTGGTTGATTTGGATTCGAGGGAGGTCATGTTTCACAATTTCAGTTGACTTTTTTAGCAGACTTGATGTTTTTTTTCAGAATAATTACACATAAAGTGTAGTGTAAATAAAAAAATTTCTATTTTTGCATTGCGGAAAATTCGTTGCGTAAAGTTCGTTACGAAAAGTTCGCAATGATAATATATAGTTATTATGGCAGGGAAAAAACAAAAAAAGCTTGATAATCCGTTTGTTTTCCAAGGATACGAAGGACCGGAATACTTCTGTGATCGTGTTAAAGAAACGGAAAATCTGATTTCTGCGCTCAAAAATGGGCGCAATATCACCCTGATTTCTCCAAGAAAAATAGGAAAAACAGGGCTAATAAATCATACTTTTTATCAGATTAAGGCGGAAAATAAGGATGCTATATGTTTCTATGTCGATATTTTTTCGACCAAAAACTTACAGGAATTTGTCGAATTATTGTGCAAGACTGTTATTGAAGATGCGTTGGAAAGGGAAAAAACGTTTGCGAACAAAGTGTTGGATTTTTTCAAGGGACTTCGGCCTACCATTTCTCCGGATTTGATGACTGGGATGCCAACTGTTTCGGTGAGTGTAGTTCCGGCGCAAGCTGAATATACGCTCAAGAGCGTTTTCTCCCATTTAAACGGCTTGGGCAAGCCAGTGTACATGGCCATCGATGAGTTTCAGCAGATTACAGAATACCCTGAAACGGGCACCGAGGCCTTATTGCGTTCTTATATCCAGTTTATCCACCATGTGAATTTTATCTTTTCCGGAAGCAAGAAACACTTGATGGAAGAGATGTTCTGTGCTCCCAACAGGCCTTTCTACCAAAGTACTCAGCTGATGAATTTAGAGCCATTGCAAGAGGATGTCTATTATGACTTTGCCAACAAGTTTTTCGAGGCAAAGAAAGGTTCGTTTAGCCAACAAGTGTTCCATGACATTTATCAGCGTTTTGACGGCTATACTTGGTATCTGCAAGCCATCCTGAATCGATTGTATGAGCAAGGGAAAAAGGTGGAAACGGACAAACAAGCCGTAAATGCGATTTTGTTCCATGTCAACGCATTGGCACCACATTATCAAATGCTTGCCTCGTTTTTGACCGATAACCAGTTCAGTTTGCTCAAAGCCATTGCCCGCGCCGAGCTTGTCGAACAGCCATTGAGCAATGAGTTTATCAAGCGTTTTGAACTACCCAGCACGAGCAGCGTCAAGTCAGCATTGTCGGTGCTGGTGAACAAAGACTTGGTTTACCAGACCAGTAAGGGCTATATCATATACGACCGTTTCCTTGGCCTTTGGTTGAAGCGGTTGTGATGTGAACTG
>JAEEGI010002390.1_pt1 | contig 46141 bp, 39 predicted proteins | sample 8958751 | NCBI WGS metagenome assembly JAEEGI01 (sample SAMN16246545, study PRJNA631951) | gut metagenome | biome: gut microbiome; feature: rumen; material: KS-attached | host: Bos | place: Iran: Karaj | collected 2018-10
CGAGCATGCGCGCGACATCGCCTGGCGCTTCGACGTCGTCGGCAATGCGGCCGCCCACGGCATCGGCCACGTCGCCGCCGTCAATGGCCACGCTGTTGTCGCTGGCCTGGTGCAGGGAAACGCCGCCCGCCACTTCGCCGGCCACGGCGCCTCCGCGCACGGCTGCCTTGTTGCCAGAGGCGAAGCTGGCGCCTGCGCCCCCGCGGAGGTTTCCGGCCACGAAGCCGCGGTGCATGATGACGGCGTTGTGCTCGGCAGGGCCTTCGCCGCTTTGGCCGCCGGTGACGAAGCCATGGCAGTCGGGCGGATCCGCCTTGACGGGAGAGCCCAGCACGACGATGTTGCGCGAGGCCAGAAGGTCTTCGGCAATGCCGCCTGCCACGTGCCCTCCCACCGTGCCGGCATGGAAGGCGACCTCGTTGCCCACGGCCGTGCCGCTGTCCGAATGGCCGCCTGCCACGCCTCCCTCGACGGCGCCGCCCCAGAGGAAGACGGCGTTGCGCACGGCGCCGCCCGAGCCCTCGCCGCCCGTGGCCTCGAGGACGACGGCCTCGCCGCCTATGCTCACGCGGTTCTGGAAGGCCATGCCGGTCCGGGAGACGCCACCGCAGGCGTTGGTTTTGACCGTGCCGGCGTTGATGGTCACCATGTTGCCGGTGACCGGAGCGTAGGACAGCCCGCCCGCCAGCAGGCCCGTCAGGGTGCCGCCGGAGACGACGATGCCGTTGCGCTGGGCAAAGCCGTTGGCCCAGCCGCCCACGGCACCGGAAATGGTGCCTGAGAGCAGGATGACGGTGTTGGCCTGGGCCGTGCCGAGCCCCTCGGCGTCCTCGAGCTTTTCCTTGGGCAGGGCCGGATTCTCCGAGGGGGAGTTGAAGCCGCCGAAGACGCCCCGGGTCGCCGAGCCGCTCTGGACGATGACCGTGTTGCCCGAGACCGTGCCTTCGCCCTTGGCGCTGCCGCCGTAGACGCGACCGGGGATGGCGCCCTCCCTGACGATGACCGTGTTGGAGGAGGGGGCGTCCGGGATGAGCGAGGAGAAGATGCCGTCGAAGGAACGCTTGAGGGGACTGCCGGGAAATTCCAGCGTCTCGGCCTGGCAGGGGGCTGCCATGCAGAGCGCGCAGGCTGCAAGGCCCTGCGCCAGAAGGGCGGAAAGCTGGGTCATGCGGCGGGACATGGAACCTCCTTGGGAACGGCGTCGGGGCAGGCCCTGGGCAGATGCAGCAAGGCCAGACGCGCCCGCGTCTCTCAGAATAGGACGAAAGCGGCGCCTCTGGCAATTGTCGCTCAGCGAGCCTGGCTGTCTTCAGTCCTGCCGGCAAGGCGCCCTGCGGCCCTGCCGGCAAAGGCGCCGGCCCTGGCTGCGGGCACCTTGGTCGCCTGCCCTGGGTTCGTGGCAGTACCGTCCTTGCGCGTGCCCTCCGCGGCAGTTCCATCCGCGGCAGTGTCGGCAGCAGGGGGCGCGGGTGCAGGGCCTTCCATGCTAATCCAGAAGACGGGCTTCGGCTGGCGCAGGATATCTTCCTCGACAAGCTTGGCAAAGCCCAGGACCAGCGTCGCGTTCACGGCGAGGGCCAGGGCAAGGGCCCTGAAGGAAATGCGGGGGAGGAGGGTTTCGCCAAGCCGCGCGACAAGGCCCGGCCTGTCTGCGGGCGGGAGGGCCGGCGAAAGATCTTCTTCGTCCCAGCCCTGAAGGCTGTCCTGGCTGTCTTGGTAGCCTGGGCGGTCTGGCGCTGCGGCGGAGAGGCTGCCAGCGAGGCCAGGTGAAGCAAGGGGGGCGCCGGAAGTCCGGCCGTCCGGCTGATCTGTCCGGCTGAAGTCCGCGCCGCGCGGGTCGTCGGCCAGAATGCCGGCGCTTGCGCGGGAGGCGTATCCCCTGAAGGTGCGCATGGACTGGGGCGGAGGCTGGAGGATGGTCCCGGCTAGAGGCGGACGACCTTGTCGGCCTCTTCGGCACTGGAGGCTATCTCGCCCATGCCGGAAGAGCGTCCTGCCTGCAGGGCGTGCGCCAGCCCGAAGTGGGCGAGGCTGGCATCGTGGACGAGGAGCCCTATGCCCTGATCCGCGAGCTTCTGCAGCATGCCGAGGGCGGGACCGGGTTCGGTGGCCAGCTTGACGGCGCCGTTGAGCAGGGCCAGGCGCCAGAGTCCGCGACGGCCGGGCAGGGTGGCAAGGAAGCTTTCCAGAATGCCGCGCCCGAGACCGCCGTTCTCCTCGCCCAGCATTTCGCTGGTCAGGATCAGGAAGGTGCGGGGGCGCTGGCCGAGGTCTTCGGGCTGTCCGGCCGGTATGGCGGCGTCGCCGTCGGCCTGCTTGAAGCCGGGCCGTCCTGCGCGGATATGGTAGACCTGCTCGCCGTCCAGCACGCTCTGGGCGGCGTAGCCCTGCGCGGCGAAGAAGCGGGCTATTTCCTTCACTGCTTCAGGGCTGTCCACCAGCACTTCCAGCTTGTCTGGCTGCTCGGCGACGGCCTTGCGGGCGAGTTCGAGCGGCTGGGGGTGCGGCAGGCCTCTGCAGTCGACGGTCTTCATGATGTGCTCCTCAAGATGTGATCCCGCTGTTCGGGTGATGTGGCGCAAGCCGAAGCAGCAGGGGCGGCTTCGGCTTGCGGGTGTCCGAAGGTATGGGTGCGGCTTACCTGGACGGACCGGACGAGCCGCGCTCCGCCGAGCCCAGGGCGAAGATGGCGCCGTTGGGAGCGCCGGGGAAGACGCGGGTGCCGTAGGCGATGGCGCAGCGCTCCACCGTCATGGCCGGCCAGGGGCCGAAGCTGGCGCCAAGGCCCTTGAGCAGGGCCGCGCCCGTGGGCGTGACGGTCTCCCCCTCGCCTTGGAAGGGCGCCACGGGAATGCCTGCCAGCAGGCGCAGCACGGCTGGCGCGGGACTCGGCAGCACGCCGTGGGCGCAGACGATGGCGCCGTCGGCCACAGGCAGGGGGCTTGCGGTGAAGACGTCCGGCTTCAGCTCGTCGAACAGCATGCAGTTGAGCACCGTGTCGAGTATGCTGTCAAGGGCGCCGACCTCGTGGAAGCGGACCTCCTCCTTCGGCACGCCGTGCACCTCGCTCTCGGCCTGGGCCAGAAGGGTGAAGACCTTCGCGGCGAGGGCCTTGGCCGAGGGGGGCGCCCCGCAGCCACCGACGATGGCCAGCACGTCCTCCAGCGTCCTGTGCGCGTGCTGGCGGGGCAGAGCTATGCTGGCCTGCCAGCCGGCGATGGCGTTGACGCTGTGGGGATGGAGGGAGACGACGCCGTCGAGTTCCGGCATGATGAGTTTGGCGCGTGCGTTGAGGGCCGCGCTGTCCAGCTCGAGCATGCGGGCGAGGCCGGCCAGCAGGATGTCGCCTGAGACGCCGGAAAGGGCCCGGACGGTCAGGACGCGCAGGGAGGCCCCGTGGCTTGGCTTGTGCTCGTGCTCGTGAGCGAGCCCGTGTCCGTGATGGTGCCCGTGCCCGTGGTCGTGATCGTATTCCTGTTCCGGCATGGAGTTTTCCTCTCTTCCTGCGGCCAAGCCCGCGGGGCGCCCTTAAGTCTGCTGCAGAAGATTGACGACGCGGGCGGCCGCGCAGGCCGCGCCGTAGCCGTTGTCGATGTTGAAGACGCCGACGCCCGGCGCACAGGAGACGAGCATGCTCGAAAGTGCCGTCACGCCTGCCTTGGCCATGCCGTAGCCGATGGAGGTGGGGACGGCGAAGACGGGCTTGGGCGTGAGGCCGCCGAGGACGCTCGCGAGCGCGGCATCGAGGCCGGCGACGACGATGACGGCGTCGTGGGCGTTGATTTCGTCCAGCCTGCGAGCGATGCGCCAGAGGCCTGCCACCCCGCAGTCTTCGTAGACGCTGCGCTGGATGCCGAGGTACTCGAGCGTGCGCGTGGCCTCCCAGACGACGGCGCCGTCTGCCGTGCCGGCCGACACCACGGCGACCCGTCCCTTCGGCTTCGCAGGCAGGACGTCGCCCCAGGCCGTGCGGGAAAGGGCATGGTAGCTGTAGGCCTGGCGCACGGCCTGCGGCTGGGCTTCGAAGATCTCGGGTGCAAGGCGCGTGAAGAGCACGGGGCGTCCCGATCCCCTGCCGAAGCGGGCGAGCAGGTCGGCGAGCGCCTCTGCCGGCTTGCCCTCGCAGAACACGGCCTCAGGCAGGCCGATGCGGGCCGTGCGGGCGTGGTCGAAGAGTATGCCGTGGTCGAGGCGCTGGGCGTCGTCAGCGGCATCGGGGGGGGCGGAACGTTCCACGAGGTCTCCTGCAGGAAAGGGGATGCGCCGGCAGGGTCTGCCGGCAGAAGGTGTTCCGATAGCACAAAGGCGCTTCAAGCTGAAGTGGCGGATCGTGCCGAAAGCTTGCCTGAGCCTGTCGCGTCCGCCAGAAAGCGTAGCATGATGCCGGCCGCCGCTTCCGCGCCAGCCCCCTGATGGGGGCTGTGGCCTTGGCCGGCAAGGCGGACGCGTTCGAAGCGGGGGCAGAGGCGGGAGAGGCGTTCGACTTCGCCTTCGCTGACGAAGGGATCCTGGTCGCCATGCAGGAGCAGGAAGGGCATGGCTAGGCGCGCCAGATCCTGGTCCGAAAAGTCGGGATAGCGCATGCAGGTCTGGATGGTTGCCCTGACGAGGGCCTGCCAGTCCCCGCGGTGGGCCTGGGCATGGCGTTCCTTGAGAGCCCGGATGAAGCGCGGGTAGCGCGTTTCGGGAGCGTTGTGCGGCGCGAACTTCTCAAGGTAGGGCACAAGTCCTGGATTGCGGGCCCCTGCCGTCCCGATGGCGAGGAGGCTGGCCACGCGGGAGGGGGCGAGGGTGGCCATGATCATGGCGCAGTCGCCGCCCATGCTGTGTCCGGCAACGGGGCAGGACGCAATCCCGAGCGCTGAGAGGAAGTCCAGCATGTCCACGGCAAGCTGGGGCACGTCCCAGGCAAGGCTCGGGCAGCGCGTCTGGCCGTGGCCCCGGAAGTCGGGGGCAAGGACAAGGCGCTCCCGGGCCAGCATGGGCATGAGGGTGCCGAAGGAATGCCGAGCCGTGGAGAAGCTGCCGTGCAGCAGGAGCAGGGGCTCCCCTTGGCCGCAGGCTTCGTAGTGCAGTTCGAGATCGCCGAGGACGATGGCTGGCATGCGGGCTTCCGGAAGGCGTCTTGGTGGCCTTGGCGCAGGGGCAGGGCAGAGACTCGTCACTGCGCCCGCAGCCGGACTAGACTGATGAGGCCATGCGCATGAGGTCCGGCAGCGTCGCCTCGAAGTCGACGCCGTACCAGGGCTTTTTGGGGTTCTTCATGGTCTCTTCGATGGTGTGCGCCGTGTAGTCGGCAGCGATGCGCATGGCGTCGCGCCAGTCCAGACCCCGCATGAGGCAGCCGACGCAGGTGCTGGAGAAGAGGTCGCCCGTGCCGTGGTAGGCGCCGTCGATGTGCCTGTTCTGGTAGAGGTAGTAGTCGCCCGCGGCGCGATCGTAGCCCATGACGCCCGTCTTTCCCTCCTCCAGCGACACGCCCGTCAGCACGCTGACGCCGGCGCCAAGCTTGTTGAGCCGAGCTAGCAGCTCCTGAATGTAGACCCTGTCGTGGCGCTCCCGGTATTCCATGCCGGTCATCAGTGCAGCCTCGGTGATGTTCGGCACGATGATGTCGGCTACGGCGCAGAGCTCAGTGTTCTTCCTGACGTAGTCCATGTCGAAGGCCGGATAGAGCTTGCCGTTGTCCGCCATCACCGGATCGACCACAACCTTGGTGTAGGGTCCTTTGAAGTCGCGGATAATTGCTTTAACTTGATCTATCTGTCCAATCGATCCAAGATATCCCGTATAGATGGCGTCAAATTCGACGCCTTCACTTTTCCAGTGCGCCGTTATTGGCTCGATCTGGTCGGAGAGATCCTTGCAGGTAAAGCCACTAAACATCGTATGGGTCGAAAGAAGGGCTGTGGGAAGAATGACAGCTTCCGAACCAAGGGCAGATAGCACGGGAAGTGCTATAGTAATGGAGCATTTGCCAAGGCAAGAGATGTCCTGTATAGTTAAAACTCGTTTCATCCTTTTTCCTCCGATGCTGTTGTAGATGAGACAAGCATAGGGCAACGGCGCTGCATGTCAAGAACATTGCTTGTCAGGCCTTCTGGCCGGCTGCGCGTCCCCTCAGGCCGGGCCAGAGACGTGCCCTGCTCGTGCACGAGGACCTTGGCAAATAGGGGGAGAGACAAAATTTTTCTAGTAAATTCAATGGTTTTTTTGAATTGCCTTGCCAGTTCTGCCGAGAGTGGCTATGTAATGGACGGGCTTGTCCGCCAGAAGGCGCCAAGGCCCGGGAGGCGCCGGCACTGGCCTCGAGGGGACTGTTCCCTGCCAAGGCCTTCGCCAGGCCAGCCAGCCCGTTCGGCAGGACCGGAAAGCAGAACCAGAAAGGAACACATCAGGAGGGGCGCATCATGAAAATAGGCATCATCCGCTGCATGCAGACTGAAGACATCTGTCCCGGCACGTCCGACTTTAAGGCCATTGCGGGTCGCAAGGGCGCCTTTGTGGCAATCGAGGGCGACATCGAACTCGTGGGCTTTGCCAACTGTGGCGGCTGTCCCGGCAAGCGGGCCGGCTCCAGGGCGAGGCTGCTCCAGGCGCGCGGCGCCGAAGCCGTCTTCATGGCCTCCTGCATTGGCAAGGGACTGCCCCTCAACTTCCCCTGTCCGCATGCGGAAAAGATGAAGGAACTCATCGAGAAGAGCGTGCCCGGGGTCAAGGTTTTCGACTACACCCACTAGCTGGCCTTCGGCAAAGGCCCTGGCCAGGAAATGCGGAGGAAGGTCCATGAAGCAGACGGTTGCCACGCTGGCTGAAATGAAGAAGGCGGGCCGCAAGGCCTGCATGGTGACGGCCTACGACTATACCATGGCGCGGCTGGTCAGCGTCGCCGGCGCGGACATGATCCTTGTCGGCGACTCCCTCGGCATGGTCATGATGGGACTGGAGGACACGGTCTCCGTGACCATGGAGGACATGATCCATCATGCCCGCGCCGTGTCGCGCGGCTGCCAGGGACCCCTGCTCGTCGTGGACATGCCCTTCATGTCCTACCAGGCAGGCTTCGAGCAGGCCATGCTCAACGCCGGCCGCCTCATGCAGGAGGGCCGGGCCAACGCCGTCAAGCTCGAGGGCGGACAGGAGATCTGCGCCAAGGTTCAGGCCATGGTCCAGGCTGGCATTCCGGTCTGTGGCCACGTCGGGCTCACGCCGCAGTCCGTCAACGCCTTCGGCGGCTTCCATGTGCAGGGCAGGGATCAGGCCAAGGCGCAGAAGCTCCTCGACGATGCCAGAGCCCTGGATAGGGCTGGCTGCTTTGCCGTCGTGCTCGAGTGCGTGCCCTCGGAACTGGCGAAAAGGGTCACCGAGTCCGTCTCCTGCCTCACCATCGGCATAGGTGCAGGCCCGGACTGCGACGGCCAGGTGCTCGTGGGGCAGGATCTGCTTGCCATGTACTCGGACTTCAAGCCGAAGTTCGTCAAGCACTACGCTCAGGTGGGCGAGCTCGTGAAGCAGGGCGTCGGCGCCTACTGCGACGAGGTGCGCCGGGGCGTCTTCCCCGATGTCGCGCACAGCTTCTCCATGCCCCAGGACATCGTCGACGGTCTCAAGTAGCGCCGGAGCTGGCTTTCTCCAAGCGGCAGTCCGGTTCGGATGCGCCTTTTGCGTTCCGGGCTTGCGCACGTCTGCAGGCAGTCTGGGCAGAGCGCGCCGGGTGGCCCCGGCGCATCAGAGAGCATAGCAAGCCGGAGGGCTGTTTTCCAGGGGCGGGGCCGTGATCTGCGCCATGCCCGGCGGCTGTTCCGGAAGCCGGATCATGGGGGGACATGCCCCGCCTGAACTGTACCTCTCGCGGGTCGGCGTGGCCGGCAGGCGACAGTGCAACGCAAAACAGCTCAGCGTTTCCCTGGCACGGAACCTAAGTCCGGAGGCTGGGGCCGGCGCCGGAGAGCCCGTCCCCCCACGTTTCGTGACAGAGTCTTTGTGACGGGGCGTTCTTGTTGCAGCCAGGACTACGCGCCTATGCCAGCTTTGCCGAGCAGCCTGACGGCGCAGCGCTTCTTCCAGAAGGAAATGCCGTAGCGCAGCGTCTCCTGCGTGGCGTACAGCCCCTCTGCGTAGCGTTTTCCAGACGCCTGGGCGAGCGCATCCCTGGCTTCTGCATCCAGTGCGGCTTCTGTTTCGGCACGCTTCAATTCAAAAACGAGGCTGCGCCCCTTCCTGTCCGTCACGACGACGTCGGGACGACCGTCTCCGCTCTCGCGGTTTGAGCGTACCTGCAGATCGGTCGCGCTGAACAGTCCCGTCATGAAGCCATGATAGAATTTCTCTGCGCTGTCGTAATAGCTGATTGCTTTCACAAGAATGTCGTTGAGCTTTTCATGAACTGTCTTGACATCGCCTTTCCAGAGCGCATCAAGCAGAGGCAAAATGTTTGCATGCACAACAACCTTGAACCAGGAGGTGATGGTTTCGATAAATATTGTTTTGACTTCTTTATTGGGAATGATGAGCGATGTGGCCGTGCTTTCTATTTTGGAAAGAGCCTTTGTCAAATATCCAGAAGAATAGAAAATAGTCCATATACTATTTGTATTTGTTTGCAATTCGCTAAAAGATAAATTTTCTGATATCTCAACTTCAATAGAATTTCCATGTATAAGTTCTTCGATTTTAGACCTTATATCAAACGTAGACTGTTCTAATATTGATCTTATAATAGCATTATCACTAGAATTTTTCCAATATGCTATAGGAATAGCATCGCTATTTCCTTGTAGATCATATATATATTGTACAACATCCCAAGGGCAAAACACTTCTGTTGTTTTTCCAAAAATATATCCATCAAACCATTCTTTGATAATATTTTTTTTATCTTGAAAACCAGCAACTTGTAAAAATTTATCGACCTCAGATGAAGTAAATCCAAATTTATCAGAAAAAGAATAATTTGAAATACTAAAGCATTTAAAATTATTTACTCCGCTAAAAAAACTTTCTTTTGCAATGTATAAACATCCAGTCAGTATGGCGAATTTCAAAGATGGATTGTCTTTTAGCGAAGAGCTAAGCAATGTCCGAAAAATAACAGTGATTTCATCGTAACTGTTTGTTTCAGAAGATTTATTGATAGGAGAGTCATATTCGTCAATCAAAACTATTACTTTTTTATTCCAGTGACACTCTAGTGCTCGACAAATCACGCGAATAAAAATCTTAAATTGTGGTATCTGCGAGTTGCCTTTGCTAAATTCAAAAATCGTTTCTTTATCAAATGGACTTACCTTGTCGCTATGCAACAAGTATGCATGCTGAAACATTATTTCTTGAACAATATTGACAAGAGACTTAATGGCTTCTTCGTGGCTACTTCCATCGATATCTTTGAAAGATATTGAAATAACTGGATATTTATTCATCCAATTATTGCAAATATCAGTATTGTTTGCAACACAAAGTCCATCGAACAGACTTCCGCTGTCTTTGCTAATGTCGAAAAATTCGCGGAGCATGCTCAGCGTCAGCGTCTTGCCGAAGCGTCTCGGTCGGGTAAAGAGCGATACCGTTGGCGGAACCCGCTGGAGTAGCTCTTCTATCAGGCCTGTTTTGTCGACGTAGTAGCATTTATCGTCGCGGATATCTCTGAAGTTGTCGCCAAAGCTGACGTTGATTTGCGGCATGAAGTCCTCCAAGGCTGCAGCTGCCCAGTACAGCGAATGCTATCGTGGACGCGTCAGGCAGGCAAGGCCGGAGGCGCAGGCGCACAGGCCGACATTGTGACGGAAAAGGGGCAGGCCTTTGCCGAAGGCCGAAGGCCGTGGCCAGCGGCGGACCGCCGACGGCGGGTTCAGGACTCCCGGGAGCAGAACTGCCGTCTCCAGCTTGGCGCAGCCTGAATTGCGCTGGGGCGTCATCTGCGCTGCCGGGGCGTTCCCAGGCCGGCCTGAGGGGCTGAGTCGCCAAGGCAGACGGGGGCGCTGGGCCAGCGGGCAAGCTCCGGCAAAGGGCGATTCACGTCTTCATCCGGACGTTTGCGGGAGCAGCGTCCATATGATGGAATATTCAGGGTCGCGAGGTGGTTCGCCGGAGGAAGAGGAGCAGAACACGCAGCTTTTCGCGCTTTGCTTGCCGAGGAGCGGCCCTCTCCGTATTTTGGCATCGAAGGAGGGCCGCTGCATGAACTACCACGACGGCTTCTACAAGCGCATCTTTGGGTTCCCGCAAATGGTCGCAGGCTACCTGCAGGGCTTTGTCGGGCTGGACTTCGTTGCCAAGCTGGACATGGATACGCTTGACCTTGTCTCCGGGCAGTACGTGTCCGACGACCTTCATTCCCGCGAGAACGGCGTGGTCTGGAAGGTCAAATGGAATGACGCGGACGCCCAGCTCTTCATCATGGGCGTTAGCCAAGGCCCATGGCGATAGCCGAAGCGATCATGGCCAGCACGGTTGCCGTCCACATGAGCCGCAGGGAGAAAGCGACGTCCCTCCAGGAGGCATGGGGGCGGCCCCAGCCGAGCCAGGGATGGCTGACGGGAACGCCCTGGTAGACGGCGGGTCCGCCGAGCCTGAGCGCGAGCGCGCCAGCAAAGGGCGCTTCGCTCCAGGCGCTGTTGGGGCTCTCATGGGCATGGCGGAAGGTCCAGCCCTCGTCAAGGGCTCGGCCGGCGCAGGTTCCGGGCAGCAGGAGGGCCGCGGTCGCTATGGCCGGCAGGGAAAGCCTGGCCGGAACAAAGCCCAGCGCATCGTCGAGGCGGGCTGCAAAGGTGCCGAAGTGCCGGTAGCGGCCATTCTTCTTGCCCCACATGGCATCAAGGGTGTTGGCCGCCCTGTGGAGCACGGGCATGGCGCAGGCGCCGGGGGCGCCCAAGGCAATCCAGCCCGCCATGCTCCAGAACAGCGTTGCCAGCACGCCGTCGGCGAGGTTTTCGGCAACGCTCTCGATGCAGGCTCTGGCAATGCCGGCCTCGTCGAGGCTGGCGGTCTCGCGGCCGACGATGGCGGAAAGCGCCTGTCGCGCCCCTGCCAGATCACCCCGCCTCAGGGGCTCCTGCACGCGCAGAGCATGCCGCGTCAAAGATTCGGGCGCCATGCACAGCCAGGCGCAGAGGCTTGCCGCCAGCATGCCTGCGCTGGCGCCAAGGCCTCCGGCAAAACTGCCCAGCATCCAGGCGCCCAGAGTCCACGGGCACGCGACGGCCAGGCCTGCCAGCATGCCTGCCGTCCGCTCCCGGCGGGCGGCTGGGCCTGCTGCTGGCGCTTCTTGCGGCAGCCTTGCGGGACAGGCAAAGCAGAACCGGAGGAAGCGCTCGGCGCACACGGCCAGACCTCCCATCCACACCACGGGATGGATGCGCTCCGGCGGCTCGGAAAGAAGCCTGTCGAGCAGGAGCGCCAGCGGCAGGACGAGCAGGCCAGCCAGATCGGCCGTCACCGTGGCCTCCCGAGCCCCAGCATGGCGTAGATGGCATCCATGTCCACGCTGGCCCTGACGGCCGCGGCAAGGCGCTGGAGGCCCCGCTCGACGTCGCAGCTGACGAGGATGCGGCCCTGGGGCTTCTTGCCGAGGCTTGTCCGGACATGGTCCAGAAAGGCCCTGCGGAAGGCGTCGCTGTCGAAGATGCCGTGCAGGTAGGTGCCCCAGGCGTGATGCAGGGCGATGCCGGCAAGCCCGCCTTCCGCATCGGTGCCAAAGGTGCCGGCCTGTTCCGCGCCTTCGCCGGCAAGGCGGGTAACGCCGTGGTGGATCTCGTAGCCGCTGGCGGGAACGCCAAGCGGCGTGGCTAGGCCCTCGCGCAGCCTGAGGGTCTTGGAGGGGGACATGGTCGTTTCGATGGGAAGCACGCCGAGGCCTTCGATGGCCAGGGGCGTGCCTGCGCAAGCTTCCACGGCGCCGGGATCGCGGATGGCGAGCCCCAGCATCTGCATGCCGCCGCAGACGCCGGCTATCCAGCCGCCCCGGGCCGCGTGCGCCAGGACAAGGTCTGCCAGACCGGAGCGCCTGAGCTCGGCAAGGTCCCCTGCCGTGTTCTTGGATCCCGGCAGGATCACGAGATCCGGCGATCCCCATGCCGAGGGCCGGCGGGCTGTCCTGAGCCGCACGTCCGGTTCCATGGCCAGCGGCGCAAAGTCTGTGCAGTTGGAGGCGTGGGCCGGCAGGACGAGGAGCACGTCGAGGGGGTCGGGCAGGCTTGCCCCGGTCTCGAGGGTGCCGTCCCAGGCGAGGCTGTCCTCAGCCGGCAGGCCGAGATCCTTGAGATAGGGCACGACGCCGACGACGGGCGTGCCCGTTGCCTTGCAGAGCCAGTCGTGGGCAGGCGCCAGCAGGCTTTCGTCGCCGCGGAAGCGGTTGACCACGAAGCCCTTGAGCAGCCTTCGCTCGGCCTGGCTGAAGGTGGCCCAGGTGCCGAGGAAGGAGGCGTAGACGCCGCCCCGGTCGATGTCGCCTGCCAGCAGCACCGAGGCCTGGGCCTGCCTGGCCATGGCCATGTTGACGATGTCGCCCTGCTTGAGGTTGATTTCGCCGGGCGAGCCCGCGCCCTCGAGCACCATGAGCTCGTGCTCCTGGGCCAGCTCCCGGTAGGCCTGGCAGACGGGCTGCCAGAGCGACGCCTTGGCCTTGAGGAAGTCCTTGGCGCCGATGCGCCCCTGGGGCCGGCCGAGGAGGATGACCTGGGATCCCTTGTCCGAGTGCGGCTTGAGGAGCACGGGGTTCATGCGCACGTCGGCGTCGAGGCAGGCGGCCTGGGCCTGGAAAATCTGGGCGCGGCCAAGCTCCCCTCCGCTGGGCGCAACCCCTGAGTTGAGGGACATGTTCTGGGCCTTGAAGGGGCAGACGTCGAAGCCGTCCTCGCGGAAGATGCGGCAGAAGGCGGCAGCCAGCATGGACTTGCCGGCATTGGAGCAGGTGCCCTGGAGCATGAGGGCCGGCGTTGGCCGGCTGCGCCTGGCAGCGGGCGCCTGGTCCGGGGTCGCCAGCAGGTCTGCGAGCGCCTCGGCGAGCCTCGCATGGTCTTCCGGCTCCCGCACGGCGATGCGGAACCACCGCCCGCCCTCGAGGCCGGGGTAGTTCGCGCAGTCGCGCAGGCTCATGCCCCAGCCGGCAAGCAGCCGTGCGTTGAGGTCCGGCAGGGGCCTGTCCAGGCGCACGAGCAGGTAGTTGGCAACGGAGCGGGCAAAGACGAGGGGAAGCGGCGCGAGCCTGCGCTTCAAATCGGCCAGATTCTCCCGGCAACGCTCCCGGACGGCCTCCTCTCCGGCCAGATTTTCCGTGGCCTCGTCCAGCACGGCGCAGGCAGCCCGGATGGCGAAGCCGTTGAGGTTCCAGGCGCACAGGAGTTCCCGCACCTCGCGGGCAAGGGTGCCGGCCGCTGCCAGCAGGCCGATGCGCGCGCCGGCCAGGGCCTCGAACTTGGTGAGCGAGCGCAGCACCGCGACGTTGCCGAGGCAGGGGCTGTCGCCGGCAAGCCAGCCCAGGGCGGATACCTCGCTGTCGGGGCCGAGGTAGCGGATGAAGGCCTCGTCCAGCACCCAGCACATGTCGGGACGGGCCTGGGCGAGGGCCCGGAAGCGCTCCCGGTCAAGAAAGGTGCCTGCAGGATTGCCGGGATTGGCCAGAAAGACGGCAGCTCCCTCGGGACTTGCCAGAAGCTCCGCTTCCGGCAGCCTCCAGTCGATCTCGCCGTCTTCGGCCATGAGAGCCTTCGCGAAGACGCGGCGCACGGGAAGCCCGGCCAGCCGGCAGCCCTCTTCGTATTCGCTGAAGGCGGGCTCGGGTATGACGGCAAGGAGGCAGCCCCGCCGCTTGAGCGCCCGGCAAAGGGCGTGGATGAGCTCGGCCGAGCCGTTGCCGAAGCAGAGCCGCTCCTGGGGGATGCCGAAGCAGGCTTCGGCCTTTGCCAGCGCCTCTTCGCCATGGGGCGAGGGGTAGAGGGCGGCGTCGGCAAGGCCGCGGATCAGGGCCGCCTGCACGGCAAGGTCCGGGCCGTCAGGACGCACGTTGACGGAAAAGTCGAGCAGATCCTCCTGGGGCCTTCCGGCCTGGGTCGCCAGGGCCCGGCGGTTGCCGCCGTGGGCCTTGTCCTGCATCTTCTCCCCGCATGTCATGCTTTTGCTCCCTGGGCGTCCTTTTCCTGGGCATCCTTTTCCTGGGGAGCCTTGTCCTGCGGCAGATCCCGCGCCGTGATCCAGCCGCGGCGCAGAAGCTCCTCTGCCAGCGCCTTTGCCAGATCCTCAGGGGCGTCAGCTCCGCTGTCAAGGACGACTTCGTCTGGGAAGGGTTCCCAGGGCATGTCTGCCTGGGCCAGGCTGTGGCAAGGATCGGGCGCCCTGTCGCGCCGCGCGAGTTCCCGTGCCCGAAGCATATCCCCGGGACAGCGCAGGCGCACGGGCAGAAGGCGGGCGCCAGTGCGTGCCAGCATGGCGAGAAAATCCTTTCGCCATGCCTCGCGCTCGAAGAGCACGTGGTCGCAGACCAGAGAAAGGCCCTTGGCCAGCATGGCCTCGAGGCTGGCCGCATAGGCCTCGGCCAGGGGAAGGCCGGCGTCCTCGGCAGCCGCGAGGCTGGCAAAACGTTGGCCCTGGACGCTGAAGGCGGCCAGCACGGCGTCCAAGGAGGCCCGCAGGACAGGCCTCCCGCATCGGACAAGCTCCTGCTCCAGAGTGCGGGCCAGCGTGGTCTTGCCGGCGCTGGAGGGGCCTGCCAGCAGGACAAGGAAGGGCGGCTGGCGCCGGCTTTCGAGCTCTCCGGCATCGCCTTCCCAGAGGCCGGCGCGTTCTGCCTCCCCGTCGCCCCAGTAGAGATGCACGTAGCTTGCCATGACGTTGCGGCAGGGACCCAGGGCAACGCCGTGGAAGCGTCCGCCTTCCTCTTCGAGCAGGGGACTGGGGCTTCCTTCCAGCTCCATGTCCGACCAGTGGAACTCGTGGCCGCGGAAGCGCGTGCCGGGCAGGCCGAAGGGCGCCCTGCCGAGGAAGCGCACCTCGCGGTAGCCGAGGGCTGCAAGGCGGCTGCCCATGCGTGCGGTGCCGGCGACAAGGCCGCACAGGGGAAAGGATCCCTGCTCCGTCTCGAGGGTCTTGGCAAGGTACATGAAGCCTCCGCACTCGGCGTAGACCGCCAGGCCCGCCTCTGCCTTGCGCCTGATGTCCGCGCGCATGGCCCGGTTGCCGGCAAGGCGACTGGCAAAGACCTCGGGGTAGCCCCCGCCGAGGTAGACGGCATTGCTCGCAGGAAGCGCTGCATCGGCAAGCGGCGAGAAGGGAACAAGGGTCCAGCCGAGGCGTTCCAGCAGGCGGAGGTTTTCGCCGTAGTAGAAGCAGAAGGCCTCGTCGCGGGCCAGGGCAAGGCGCCGGCCCTGGCCTGGCCTGGCATTCAGAGCGGGCTCGGCTGGCGCGGCCGGCCGCGGGAGCCGGGCAGCCTCGAGCAGGCGCATGATTGCGGCCTCTGGCAGGCTGTCAGCCAGGGCCTCGATGGCAGCCCCGGCTTCTGCCGTCTCGCCGGCAGGCGTGAGGCCAAGCTGGCGCGAGGGAAGCTCGGCCTTGGCAAGACGGGGAAGGGCTGCCAGCAGGGGCGGAAGATGCTGGCGCGCCAGAGCCTCTGCCAGCATGGCCTCGTGGCGGGCAGAGCCCGTGCCAAGGGCAAGGAGGCCGGCAAGGCGCACGCCGCGGGCCCGGCAGGCGCTGGCAAAGCCGGACGCAAGCGGCGCGATGGAGCCCGCCATGCCTCTGGCGTTGACGCAGAGCAGCACGGAGATGCCGAGGCTGGCCGCGAGATCGAGGGCAGAGCCGCTGGCGCCCGATCCGCCCTTGCCGTCGCACAGGCCCATGGCGCCCTCCACGAGGCAGAGATCGGCGTTCTGGGAGAGCCTTGCAAAGAGCCTGCGGCAGCCTTCTCTTCCCATGAGCCAGGTGTCGAGGTTGCAGCAGGGCCGGCCCGAGGCTAGGGAGAGAAAGGTCGGGTCGATGTAGTCCGGGCCGCTCTTGAAGCACTGGACGGCAAGGCCAAGGCGCGTGCAGGCTTTGGCCAGGGCAAGCGCGGCCGAGGTCTTGCCCTCGCCCGAGCGGGGCGAGGCCACGAGCAGGGCGTGGAAGCCACCCTCCCAGGACATGGCGGCGGGCCTTCCTGCGGGCGGACCTGGCAATGGCGAGCGCAGGACCGTCATTGCGCCGCATCTCCCGTGCGGCCTCCGTGCATGCCTTCCTTGCGGCCTTCTTCGAAGCCGTACTTTTCGCCGTAGCCGCGCCGTTCAAAGAGTACGCCGTGCTCGAGCCTTGTGCGCGGTCCGCCGACGAGGAGCAGCGTCGACATGTCGATCCTGTCCTGGTCGAGGTCCTTCAGGGCGCCGGTCCAGATCTCCTGCGCGGGCTGGCCCGCATGGCGCACCCAGGCCGCCGGCACGTCCCCGCCGCGGGCTTGCGTGAAGATGGCGGCTGCTTCGGCCAAAAGCGTCCTGCGCCTGCGGCCTGCCGGATTGTAGATGGCGCAGGGCAGGTTCGAGGCGGCCGCGGCCTTGAGGTTTTCCCGCACCTCGGAAGCCGGCACCAGCAGGTCCGAGAGCGAGAGCAGGGTGAAGCCGTTCTGCAGGGGCGCGCCGAGGGCTGCCGCAGCCAGAGATGCCGCCGTGACGCCGGGCACGATGCTCACTGGCACGTTCTGGAAGGCGGGCTCGGCTTCCTTGAGCTCCAGAACCAGCCCCGCCATGGCGAGAATGCCGGGATCGCCGCTTGTGACAAGGCAGACCCGCTCGCCCTCCCTAGCCCGCTCGAGGGCCTTGCGGCAGCGCTCGGTCTCGCCGCGCATGCCGCTGGAGACGATTTCCTTGGTCGCATAGGCTTCGCCCAGCAGGCGCCTGGCATAGTCCAGGTAGCCGCTGTAGCCGGCAAGCACTGTGCATTCTCTGAGTGCCCGCAGGGCCTGGGGCGTTGCGCTCTCGGGCTCGCCGGAGCCGAGGCCCGCTACGCAGAGGCTTCCGCGCGAGGGGCTGTAGAGGGCCTGGGGCCGGGGAGTTCCGCCTCTGCCGTGGGGAATGGCTGCCAGCGCAAAGGTCATGCTGCCCTGCACCGCCTCCTTGGGGATCCTGAGCTTGGCCGGATGGAGACGGCCGCCCTCCTCGAAGGCCATGACCAGGGCCGCGGCCTCGCTCACCGAGCCCGTGCCCGTGGCGGCGCGCACGGTTTCGGAGGCGTGGGCGCCGGCTGCGCCGTCGAGCGCCGGGGCTGGGTAGGTCCAGAAGGGTACGCCCAGAACTTCGGCAAGGAGTGACATGCAGGGCTCGTCCCGCTTCAGGTCCAGCGAGGCGAGGCCCGCCACCGTGGCCTGCGCAATGCCGTGCCTGGCAAGAAAGGCCTGGGCTTCCCGGACAAAGGCGTCGGGATCGCAGCCCTTGCGGCAGCCTGCGCCGAGGATGAAGCGCCTGCCTGTGATCACGAGATCGCCGTCATGGGCCTTTGCCGGATCAAAGGCGTTCCACCACACGCAGGGCATGTCCGGGGCTGGGGCGCTCTCTTCCTGCCAGTGCACGTGGGCGCACTTCGCCCAGCAGCGCTCATAGACCGTCCTGTCGCCCCGGAAGGCGATGTCCCTGCCCTCGAGCAGAGCCTGGTTCAGGCCGCGGATCGCGTCCGCGTCCACGATGCGGCAGTTCTCGCGCGCGCAGGCCTCGTCGAAGGCGACAAATCCCTGGACGTCCGTGGCCGTGCTCACGCAGGCCTCCCCCTGGGTGATGCGGGCTATGCGCCTGGCAAGGCGGTTGGCGCCCGCAAGGTGTCCGCCGGCAAGGCTCACGGCGAAGCGTCCCTGCTCGTCGATGGCGACCACGGCCGGATCGGCGGTTTTGTCGTCGAGCAGGGGGGCGATGGTGCGCACGGCAATGCCGGCTGCGCCCACGAAGACAAGGCCGTCGAAGCTGCGCCAGGCGCGGGCCGCCCTGCGAGCTAAAGGCTCAGGCCCGTCCAGGATTTCGGCGCGGTTCTGCCCCAGGCCCTGGGCTATAAGTCTCGCCTTTGCCATCCCCTTGGACGAGCAGGCAAGCAGGGCGCAGCGACCGGGGAAGCGCTCGTCGGGGAGGCTGTTGCGGTAGCCGTGGGAGAAGCCGGCGTCGTAGAGCTTCGAGGCGGCCTGTTTCTGGTCCTGTTCCTGCGCCTTGTTTTGGTCCTGGGGGTGGTCCTGTTCTTGGGTTTGGTCCTGGGCTTGATTCTGGGCCTGCTGCTGGGCCGCGCCCAGCGCCCTGCCGCAGAGCAGGAGGGCCTGGCGGGATATGCCGGCCTCGCGGGCCAGGCGGGGCATGTCCCTGAGCTTTCCGCGCAGAATGCGCTCGTCTTCCCAGGACGCCCGGTAGACCACGGCAGAGGGCGTGTCGGGCGCAAGGCCGCCGTCTTCCTCAAGCTCCCGGCACAGGTCGCCGAAGGCGCCTGCGCTTAAGTAGAAGGCCAGGGTGGCGCCGGTCCGGGCGAAGCGGGCGGGCTCCTGGCCTGGAGGCAGGGATGTGCGGCCAGAGCTCCTCGTCAGCACCAGGGCCTGGCTCTGCTCAGGGAGCGTGAGCTCGATGCCGAGGCTGGCCGCTGCCGCAAAGACGGCGCTGACGCCGGGCACGCACTCGTAGGGCACGCCTCGCCCAGCCAGTTCCCGGAACTGCTCGGCCACGGCGCCGTAGAGCGCGGGATCGCCGGAGTGCAGGCGCACGCAGCGCGCGCCCGCCTGCCAGGCGGCTTCCATGAGTTCGATTTGGGCCTCAAGCGCCAGTCCCGCCGAGTCCACCCTGCGGCAGTCCCGCCGGCAGCGCTCGAGCAGGGCCGGATTGACGAGGGAGCCGGCGTAGAGCACGAGATCCGCGGCCTCAAGCAGCCGCGCGCCCCGCAGGGTGATGAGGTCCGGGGCGCCTGGGCCGGCGCCGACGAAGGCGACGGGAAAGCGTTCGCAGGCAGGTTGCGTCATGGGGCGGGCTCCTTTGCTGGTGCCGTCGTGCCGGGCGGCGTTTCCGGCGCCGCTGCGTCCGGTTTCTGGTAGACGAAGAGATGGATGCGGTGTCTGGGCTCGAGCAGGCGCAGGCCCTTTCCTATGCCGCGCGACTCGGCGCAGTCCAGGGAAAGGACGCAGCGGCAGAGGTCCGGTCGGAAGGCGGAAAGGATGGCCTGGGATTCCAGGGTCACGGCGCAGGCAACGCAGATGCCGCCCGGCGCAAGCCGCGCCAGCGAGGCCTCGGCTATGGCGGCAAGGTCCTTTCCCCCGCCGCCGATGAAGATCCTGTCCGGATCCGGCAGCTGGGGCAGCCTGTGCAGCATGTCGCCGCCAAGGCCGTGGTAGTTGACGACGCCGAGCGCCTGCTGGTTGGCCTCCATGTCCTTGAGGCGCTCTGCCTTGCGCTCGACGCCCCAGACCTCGAGGCCCGGGCGCAGGGCCGCGGCCTCGAGGCCTACGGAGCCGGAGCCGGCACCGAGATCCCAGAACACGCCGCTGGCGGGCAGGCGCAGGCGCGCCAGCGCGCAGGCGCGCACTTCGGGACTTGTGACAAGGTGTCCCTGGAAGCGCCAGCAGCTGTCGGGAAGGCCTAGGGCCAGCGGCAAGGGCACGAAGCCTTCCGGCAGGAGGACGAGGATGGAAGTGGGGCCGAAGGACTGCTCTGCAGCGGTTCCAAGGCCTGTCCGGAGCAGGCGCTCCTCAGGCGAGCCGAGGCGCTCTGCCAGCACGCAGGCCCTGCCGAGCGATGCGGGATGGAAGGCGAGCAGGGCCCTGGCGAGGTCCGAGGCCGTCATGGCGGAGCCGGCATAGACTATGGCCAGGGGCGCTTCCAGAATCTGGCGCAGGGGAGGCCTGCGTGCATGGGCCGAGAAGAGCCTGGCCTGGCTCCAGGCAAGCCCCAGCCTGTGGCAGAGGACCTGGAAGGCCGTGACACCCGGATGAAAGTGCACGCATTCCCGGGGCAGGGGCTGGCCCTCCAGCACCCGCGCCAGGGTTGCGCCCATGCCGTGGTAGAGGGCGTCGCCCGAGGCAAGCACCGCCACCTGAAAGCCTTGGCGGACCAGCGCTATGGCCTCTACGGCATCGCGCTCAGGCTCCCGGGCTATGGCATGGGCCTGCCATGTCCCCTGGGGGAGCCGTGCCAGCAGGCTCCGGGAGGCAAAGACGTGGGCGCAGCGCAGGGCTATTGCGGCCGCGCTTTCGGGAAGCCCCACGCCGCAGGAGAGGACGTGGAGCATGCCGCAGGCATCCGGCCTGGCATGCCTTTCATGAGCCGGTTCAGCAGCCGGTTTCAAGGCGGGCTTGGGGTGCGTGGTCATGGCGGGATCCTTCACGGCGCTTGTCGCCGTCCTCTTCCCGGCGTCGGGAAGCCGCCAGGGGGGCATGCGTCCTGCCGGCGCCTGCGCTGGGGGCGCTGGGTCTTGCCGGGGCCTTCCGGCTCCGCCTCCTCGCGCAGGGCGAGGGGCGTGCCTGCGAAGTCCGCGGCAAGCAGGATAAGGCGGGGGCGCTTGGCGCCCTGGATGAAGAGGGAGGCCAGACCCTTGAGGGCAAGGCGCATCAGCTCCTCGAGCAGTCCTTCCTTGAGCGCTTCCGGCACGATGCCGAGCGCCTCGCGCACCGTCGGGATGCCGGCGAGGCGATCTGCCAGCTCCGTGCGCTCCGGAGCGAGCTGAGCAACGAGCCCGGCCAGCAGCTGCAAGGGCATGGGGTTCTTGGCCGCGTGGGTGTTGTCGAAGCCGGCAGCGTACTTCACAAGCTTGCCAGGCATGCAGCAGACCAGGACGTGCGCCATGCCCTGGGCCTGGGCAGCCCTGAGGCTTTCGCCCGCAAAGTCGGCCATGCAGCAGAAGGCTTCCGGGGGCAGGGGGCCGGGCGGCATTTCGGCGCACCAGGCTTCGGCCGCGCGCTTTGTCTTTCCGCCCGTGCAGAAGGCCATGCAGGTCGCGCCGGCCTCTTTGGCGCAGCGCACCTGGAGCTGGATGGAGGCAATGTAGGATTCGTGGCTGAAGGGCTGGACAAGTCCCGTCGAGCCGAGCACCGAGATGCCCCCGACGATGCCGAGGGCGGGGTTGAGGGTGTGCCTGGCCAGCTCGGCGCCGTTTTCGACGCCCGCCTCCAGCAGCCAGCGTCCCCGGCGCATGCCCATGAGCGCCAGATTGGAAGCCAGCATGCGCTGGACGCTGAAGTTCACGGCCCAGCGCCCCTGCTCGCAGTCGAGGCCTGCGCGGGTCGCCACGCCTATGCCTTCGACGGCGTGCACGGCGACCAGGGCCTGGCCCACCTGGACGAGCACGTCCCGCGGGTCGGGCGGAAAGGGGGCCTGAAGGGATGCTCCGCCGGTCTCCCTGAGGCGCGCGTAGAGCAGGGCGCCGTGGGTGCAGTCGGGGTCGTCGCCGGCATTCTTGCGCACGGCGAGAAAGCCCGGGCGGGCGGACGGCGATCCTGCCTGAGGCATTTCCAGAGGGATGCGGCGGACGGCGCCGTCGCCGAAGAGAATGTCGATGAAGGGCTGGCTTTCCCTGTCCTGCAGGGCCCGGAAGCCGGCGCAGGCAAGGGCCGTGAGGCAGGCGCCCGTCGTGAAGCCCCATCTGAGCTCCCCGGATTCGGGCAGAGGCGAGCCGTCCCAGGGCTCCCAGCCCTGGGGCTTGGGCGCGAGGCTGCGCGTTCCGCCTGCCTTGCCGCCGCGGTCCATGGCCTTAGCCTTCTCCGCCCGGGGAGCCTGCCTCGATGACGGCGTGCAGGCAGGCGACAGCCAGGGTGGAGCCTCCGCGGCGGCCCCGCAGGACGATGGCCGGCACGTCCGTCTGAAGCAGGAGCTCCTTGGATTCCACAACGTTGACGAAGCCGACGGGCATGCCGATCACCAGCGCAGGCCGCAGGTCCTCTTCCAGGATGAAGCGGGCGATGCGGGCCAGGGCCAGCGGGGCGTTGCCAACCAGGACGACGGCGTCCGGGAGCAGGGACCTTGCCTTCTCGGCGCAGGCAAGCGCCCTCGTCGTGCCGGCTGCCCTGGCGCTGGCGGCCACGTCGGCATCCTGGATGTAGCAGGCCACGGACGCCTTGCTGTAGGCGGCGTTCATGGACCTGAGCCTGGCTTCCGAGAGGCCTGCCTTGATCATGGAGGCATCGCACCACAGGGGGGCGCCCGCCCTGAGCGCCGCAAGCCCTGCAGCCACGGGATCGCGCTGGAAGACGAGGGCGTCGAGCAGGGCCGGGTCGGCTGAGGCGTGCACGAGCCGCCGGGCCACCAGCCGTTCCGCCGGGGCAAAGCGGGCAAGGGCGGATCCAAACTCCGCCTCGATGCGGCGGAAACTCTCCTGCTCTATGGCCTGGCCGGAGAGCGTCCAGGCAAGGCGGTCCGCGATGCGCTTCGTGTTGCCCTCGAGCCTGCGGGGCTCGGCGTGATGCCATGGCTTGCTGAGCACGGGTCCTCCGTCAAGGTGCGTTGCTGGGGATTGCAGGGAGCAGGGAGCCGGGCTGAAGCCTAGCGCAAAGAGCTCAGCCTGCAAAGCTGTCCATCCAAAGCATGACGCCGGCCATGCCGAGCAGGCAGGTGAGCATGCGCGAAAGCTGCATGGCGAAGACGATGGTGCAGGCCACGCCTGCCGGGAAGATGGCCAGCGCCGTCGGCAGGTTGCGCCGCAGGGCCCGGAAGGGGTTCGAGAGCAGACTGGCTGCCAGCATGGCGAGCAGGATCTGCGGCCCTGTGATGAGCCCCTGCTGGAGCAGCGAGGCCGAGACCGCCGAGGACTGCACAAGGCCGCCGAGCTGGGCCGCGGCAATGGCGAGCATCTGCTCGGGAAAGTAGCGGGCAAGGCTCTGCGGCACCATCTGCTCCCAGAAATCGAGGGTGCCGAGCCGGATGAGCGCCTCCATGGCGAGAATAAGCGGAACCGAGATGCAGGCCAGGCGGAAGACCAGCGTGCCTGCCCGGACGAGGCTCTTCTTCAGCGTTGCTCCCCAGGGCAGAGGACTTGCGCCTTCGAAGGACAGGTCGGCGCAGGCATCGGCGGCAAGCCGGCCTTCGGCTTCGAGGCGTCTGGCAAAGAGGGCGTGGCCGAGGAAGACCAGGCCCACCACCAGCAGGCCGCCGGCGATGTGGATGGCAAAGTAGAGCAGGCCCGGGATGCCGATGGCGGCTATCACTGGGTACATGACGCGGATGGAGTGCGAAAGGTAGGCCAGAAAGGAGTTGGCCATGCCGCCGGCCACGAGGCCGGAGCGGGGCAGGGTTCCTGCTCTGGCGCTGGCCATGAGCATGGAGTCGGCTGCTGGGGCCGAGGCCAGCGCCGTCGGCATGGCGATGCCGACGATGGCGGGCAGTCTGGCTGCCCGGGTGAGCCGGCCAAGGCTGCGGGCAAAGGCCATGTACCAGCGCCGGCCTTCGATGACGCCGCCTGCCAGCGCGCCGAGGGCGACGAAGAGGAAGAGCCGGACGAACTGCAGGGCGCGCGCGGCTATCCTGCCGGCAGGACCTGTGGTTGCGGAGGCATGGTGCCGGCTGGTTTTTGCCTGACGCTGGGCCTGATCTTGGACCGGCTCCCGGTCTTGGCCTCGGACCCGCTCCCGGGGCTTGTCCCTGCTGGTTTCGGAGCTGGCCCCTGAGCTGGCCTCGGACCGCGCTTTGGGCGCCTGCACGTCAGGCAGGTCGGCACCGGCTGGCCGCATGCCCTGCCGAGGCGCCTGGCCTTCGGCTTGCTTCGCCTGCGTCGCAGTCTGGGTACGGACGCTCATGGCGGATCGGCCGTGCATGCCTTCCGGCATGCTGGCTGAAAGCCAGGCCGACAGGGCAAGGGAGCAGACGAGCCAGATGCACCAGAAGGGGGACTTCCAGGGAGGCTTCCGCTTGCTATGGCGCCGTGCCGGAGCGTCGTGAGGCGCTGGGCTTCCGCTTCCGGAACGGGAGGTGTCGGGATTGCGTCCGTGCATGGGCATGCCGCTGGCCGGGCAGGGCGGCTATGGCCTGCGCACCAGCATGAGCGAGAAGTAGCACTCGGGCCTGGCCTCGATTTCGTCGAGGTCGCGGCTGATGAATTCCCCCTCCATGGTCAGGCGCTCGCCGTAGAGGACCTTGAGGTCCTTTTCCTGCCGAAGCCGCCGGATGAGGGCATTCCTGCTGCGGTAGGTCTTGAGCAGCACGGTGGAGGAGCCTTTGGGGAATTCGATGCTCTCCGCCATGGAGGCCTTGAAGGCGGGAACGACGCGCAGATCCTCGGTGTTCTCGACGAGCACGGCGTCCGCCCTGGCAGCCAGAGTGGCAAAGGAGGTGACGCCGGGCACGGTCTCGACCTCGAGGTCCGGCAGGGTTTGGCGCAGGATTTTCAGCATGTAGCCGTAGGTCGAGTAGGTCAGGGTGTCGCCGAGCGTCGTGTAGGCGCAGGTCCGGCCCTGCACAAGCTCGTCTGCGATGCGCTGGGCGTTGGCCGCCAGCATGGCCTGGCGCTCCGCAGGATCGCGGGACATGCTGAAAGTCAGCCGCTCCACGCGCCCCTTGGGCCGCACGGCCTCCACAACGGCGCCGGAGACGGATTCCGAGACATGCTGGGAGATGACGGTGAAGATCACGTCGCACTCGGCGAGGATGCGCGCGCCCTTGAGGGTGAGGAGCTCCGGATCGCCGGGGCCAATGCCGATGCCGTAGAGTTTGCCGGGCTGCATGCTGCTCCTGCCGGCCTGAAGGCTTGGCCGGAGCGCCGGCCGGGGGCGCTCCGCGGCGCCTCCTGGCAGAGGTTCGTCCTCTGCCGGGAGACGTCCTTGAAGAGAGGGAAAGCTAGTCGGATTTCTTGGGATGGGCGAGATCGTCCTTGGCGTCCTTGGTGTGGCGCAGGTACACGGCGCGCACGGCGGGATTCTGGCCAAGGCCCACCAGATGGGGTACGGGCGTCATGCCTTCCTTCCTGATCAGGCTGGCCCAGGAGTCGTCTTCGTCGCCCGCAAGGTCGTTATTGGCGTGGTCGCCGGCCACGACCATGAGGGGCGCCAGGTGGCAGGTCTTCACGCCGGTCTGCTTGATCTGGGGCAGGACGGCGTCGAAGCCGTTGGCGCCTTCCACCGTGGCCACGTAGACTAGGGGATCCTTGGCCTTGAAGCCTTGGGCCACGGCCATCATGGTGAGGTCGCCTGGGCCGCGGTCGTTGCCGTGGCCCATGAGCACCAGAGCTTCGCCGGCCTTGCGCCCCTTGGCGGCGTCCTTGATCACGGCCGAGGCCACTTCCTCGAGGTCCTGGGCGGATTCGAGCAGGGGCTTGCCGAGCCAGACGTGGTCGAAGCGGCCGGGGTTCCTGACGAGGTTCTTCACCAGCATGCGCTGGAGCATGGAGTACTCTTCGCCGCCGGTGACGTGCAGGGGCTGGACGCGCAGGTCGGCGATGCCGAGCCTGGCGCACTCGTTCATGGCCTCGTTGACGGAGAAGACTTTCCTGCCTTCCTTGGCCAGCTTTTTGCGGATGATGTCGGAAGTGTAGGCCCAGACGACGGGCTGGCCCTTGTAGGCGCCCTTGTAGGCCTTGTCTATGGCCTCGAGGGAGGGCATGGCCGATGCCATGCTGGTGCCGAAGGCAACGATGAGCACGCCCTTGGGGGACGCGGCCTGGGCAGGCAGAGTGGAGAGGACGAGGAAGAGGGCGCAGAGGAAGCTCGCTGCGGTCTTCATGGCGGGGCTCCTGGTGGTTTGGTGCGTTGAGAGGGGACCCCGGGGGCTTGAATCGTCTGCGCAGAGGGCATCGCTCCTGCCTGAAGCGCAAAAGTCCCGGCGAGCGCGTGCGCGCAGGCCAGGACACCGTATTCGTCCAGACAGAAGGGCAAGTGCAGAGCCAAGTTCCCGTGGGTGCAGCCAGTATGCCGCATGGCCGGTCTTCCGGCTTCCGGGTCGTCCTCCATCCGCTGGCCTTCCCGCCGGAAAGCGTCCGGCAGTGGCGCACGAGAGCGGATTTCGTCTCCGGTTACGGCGGCGGGTCCGCGCCGGATTTTCACCGGCTTCCCTGCGCATCTCCCAGGAGAAGCGGGGAGAGCGCGCCATGCAGGAAAGGTAGTAGCGTTGGAAAATCGGCTTTGTCAATGTGGCTTCGACTGCCCGGCGGCCCCTCGACGGCCCTTGGGTCTGGGCGTGCGGACTGCCGGAAAGAAGCTTCATAGCAGGCTGTTGCCTGCAGGGGGAAAGGCAGATAGCATGGCGTACAAACTGAACAAGTCCGGCGAAAGGAGGGAGGACGTGCTGAGCCCGAAAATTCGAATTGGAGTAGAGTCCTTTCGTGAACTTCGCGAAAACAACTACTGCTATATTGATAAAACAAAGATTTTCGAAGAACTTCTCTGCAACGATGATGCAAAAGTTTCTTTAATCACGCGTCCTCGTCGTTTTGGAAAGACGTTGACTATGAGCATGATGCAGGAGTTTTTTGATATTTGCAAAGACAGTTCTGATATTTTTAATGATTTATATATTTCAAAAAATGTTGAAGTATGCCAAGAATGGATGAATAAATATCCAGTTATTTCAATTTCATTTAAAGATATTGATGGTGTAGATTATTTAGAGGCATATGATTGGTGTCTGTGTAGAATTGCCGATGTCTTTGAACAGAACAGATATCTCATTGATAGTAGTAAAATATATGAAGAAAATAAAGAAAGAATTATTTCATATATAAAAAAAGATATAACAAAGAATGAAGTTTGTGAGTCTTTTTTATTTCTAAGCAAGTTGCTTCGTAAACACTGGGGCAAAAAAGTAATTATACTTATTGATGAATATGATGTTCCATTGTATCGTGCAGAGCAAAATGGATTTTATGACGAGATGGTTATTTTTATAAGGAAATTTTTAGGTTCTGCATTAAAAGGGAATGATAATTTGGAATTTGCCATCTTGACAGGATGCTTGCGCGTCGCAAAAGAAAGTATATTTACAGGAATGAATAATTTTGAATGCTATGGAATTTCAGATATAGATTTTTCAGATAAATTCGGATTTACAGATAAAGAAATTAATTCTATATTAAAAGTAACTAGATTAGAAGACAAAAAACATATCATTAAGGAATGGTATGATGGATATATGTTTGGGGATGTAAATGGAATATATTGCCCTTGGGATGTGTTAAAATATGTAAAAAGGCTCAAAAAAAGCCATCTATTCTTCCTGAACCGTTTTGGATAAATAGTAGTTCAAATGATATAATTAGAAAATTGATAGAAAAATCTAATTTAGAAATAAAACAAAATATTGAAACATTAATATCTTTAAATTGCATACGTGTGAAAATATATGAATCTCTTGCATATAATTCTTTATATATAAATGATGAAAATATTTGGTCAATATTATATTATACTGGTTATTTAACGAGATCTGGACAAGAATCTAAAGATAGAAATGTTTCGCTCAAAATTCCTAACAATGAAATTTTGGAGATTTTTGTACAAACAATAAAAGAGTGGTTTAAAAAGATAGTCGACAAGAATATTACAAATCTTTTGGAATCATTTTGGAAATGTGACGAAAAATCTATTGAAGATATACTGAATACAATACTGTTGCAGACGATAAGTTATCATAACAAAGTAGAAAGCTATTATCATGGCTTTGTAGCGGCGCTGTTTGTGGGAACGCCGTTCGAGGTGACCAGCAACCGCGAGAGCGGCGACGGCCGTCCCGATGTCGTTGTTGTTGATCCCGAAGGCCGTCGCGGTCTGGTGCTTGAGCTTAAGCATGCCGAAGCGGAAGAGGCTCTGGAGGCTCGTGTCCAGGAGGCGCTCGATCAGATAGTTAAGTTCAGGTATCTGGAAGGCCTGCCCCCAGGCGCAACGCAGCGCCGTGCCTACGGCATCGCCTTCCACAAGAAGCGTTGCGCCGTCCGGCTCCTCCGCTGACGTTGAGGCCCAGGGGAGATGACCTTGCGAAAGTCTGGCCTTTTCCGGCACTGCCGGGTTCACGAGGGGCCTGCAAAATGTGCAGGGTCCCGGCACGCCTGCGCATGCCGGGACCCTGGTTCATCTTGTGAAGGCTATGATCCTTTCTTCAGGCCTGCCGGCTACCAGCCGGCGTCGCCGGGATCCTTCTGTCCGGCATTGCCGGGCTGGGAAGGTGCGGGAGCGGGCTCGGGCTGTGCGGACGCAGGCGCTGGCTGGGACGTGGCCGGAGCGGGCTCGGGCTGTGCGGGCGCAGGCGCCGGCTGGGGATCGTCGAAGTCTGCATCGTGCATGTTCTTTCTTGAATCGACGATGTTCTTGGGTTCCCTGACCATGGCGTAGAGGGCCCCGTTTGTGTGGACATACCAGAGGCCGTCGTGGTTGAGCAGCCAGACGGTGCGCATGCTGTCGGCGCCGGAGCTGTGCAGGTCGATCTTTTTGTAGCCCTCGCTGTCGCGTATCTTGAGAATGTCCAGCTGGAAGTTGTCGGGATCCATGCTGTAGCTGTTCTCAGGGGATGTTCCCTTGGCGAAGCTGCGGAAGACGAAGTTGTAGCCGGGATCTTTCATGCGCTCGACGAAGGTCACATTGTTGCGCGACTGCTCGAGGGGCATGGGCAGGTACATGGAATAGCGTATCATCTTCGAGGCTTCGGCCCGAGTCTCCTTGTTGAGATAGGCGAAGATGGCCTCGAAGTGCATCTTCAGCGCGCCCTGGGGCGTACGGGCCTCGGTCTGGTAGCGGGCCTTGAATTCCTTGTAGGTCTGGGGAAGCGCCATGGCGCTGCCTGCCACGAGTACGAAGCAGGCAAGGAAGACGGCTGTCTTGCCGAGGATGCCTGCAAAAGACGTTGCTTTGATCATGTGTTGTTTCCTCTCAAAAAGCCGACCAAGCCGAAAGAAGGCTAGTCAGAGAAGATGATGTATCCGATGTGCTCTGCTATATTGTAAGCGGAACTGGGGGTGAAGGTGCTGATCTGGCTAAAGAGGTGGTGCTTGATCGGAATTCTGTTGTTCTTGCCGTCGGAGATGTACCACTTGTTGCATGGGGGGAAGGACGCATTATTGTCCATAGTCCATAGTGGAGCTTGGACCTTGATTTCTAGAAAATCATATTGATCTAGATCGTCCCCATTAAAGCAGTATCTTACTATACCACAAAGAGCACACTGAATCTTATCAATTTTTACAGTGTTGCTATTGCCATCCTTGAGGACGATAATTTCCTTTCTGTGTTCGCATAGCCATTTTGGAGAGACGTTTGTATATTCCTTGTACGCAAAAATATGACCACCGTCTTTAAACTTCGTGCATTTTTCAATCGGACGGCTTTTGTCATGGAAGTACATAAAATTTGATTGTTGAAAAGCTCCATCTTTGAGGCAAGATCTTCCAGGAAATGCTTCTAAAAGATCGGAAGAGAAAGTCCAGAAGCTTTTATCGCAGAGCAGGCATTGCCAGCGTTTCATGGGAATGACTTTTTCATCGCCGGAGTCCTTGGCTGAAGCCGGAACGGCGAAGCCGGCCGCAAGCAGGGCCAGCATGACAAGCATGGTCAGCACGCGTTTGAACGGCATGATGTTTTCCTTTGGCTTGAGGTTGGTTTGATGCCGGGCATCGAAGGGAGGGCATTCGTCTGGGCAGGGAGTGCCGTTGCCGGAAAGGCCTAGCTTTGGCTCTGCACGTATTCCTCGGGGATCCAGCCAAGCGCCCTGTAGGAGGCGTAGCTGCCGTCGGCCTTGGCTTCGCCCATGCCGAGGCGCACCTTGACCCAGGACTTGCCGTCCTCGCCCCTGGCCTTGCCCTTGCCGTCGGGCTTGATCCAGGTGCCGTCGTCCAGAAAGAGCCAGTCCTCCCTAGGCTTGAAGGGGCGCCGTTCGGGAACGACCTTGAGCATGTCGCAGACGGGGAAGATTTCGTCGGCCATGGGCAGTCTCCTTGTGTCTTTTGGGGCTAAGGCCGGCCAGGCCTGTGGGAGGCGCCCGGCAGGCGGGTGCACTTTAGCAGATGGGGATAGAGGGGAAAAGGGCCGTCTGCGCATGGAAATTGAAAAGGGCCGGAGCGTGAAGCTCCGGCCCTTGGAAGTCAGTGTGCGGACGCCAGGCCTAGAAGACGAACCTGGGATCCTTGAGCACCTCCTCCTTGACGATCTGCACGATCTTGGGGCTGAGGAGCAGGATGCCGATGAGGTTCGGGAAGGCCATCATGGCGTTGGCGGTGTCGGAAATGAGCCAGACGGTGTCGAGCTTCATGATGCAGCCGGCGCCGGCGGCGAGGCAGAAGAGGATGCGGTAGAACTTCACGGCGTTGTCGCCGATGAGGTAGATGACGCAGCGCTCGCCGTACACGGCCCAGCCGAGGACCGTGGTGAAGGCGAAGACGGTCAGAGCGCAGGTGACGACCATGCCTCCGACGTTCGGGAAGACGTGCTCGAAGGCCATGTGGGTGAGGACGCCGGCATTGCCCGCGCCGGAGTTCCACACGCCGGTCACGAGGATGGCGAAGCCGGTCATGGTGCAGATGACGAGCGTGTCGATGAAGACGTCGAGCATGCCGATGGAAGCCTGCGCCAGCGGGGACTTGGTCGTGGCGGCCGCGTGGGCCATGGCCACGGAGCCGAGGCCGGCCTCGTTGGAGAAGATGCCGCGGGCCACGCCCATGCGGATGGTCAAAAGCACGGTGGCGCCGGCGAAGCCGCCTTCGGCTGCGGTCGGGGTGAAGGCCTCGGTCACGACCCACATGAAGACGCGGGGGATTTCCGTGATGTTCATGAGGATGACGCAGATGGCGAAGCCCACGTAGAGCACGGCCATGATGGGGACGATCTTGCCGGCCACGGCGCCGATGCGCTTCACGCCGCCGAGCAGGATGAGGCTGACCAGGCCGAGGATGAGAATGGCGCTCACCCAGGTCTCAATGCCGAAGGTCTTCTGGAGGCTGGTGGCCACGGCGTTGACCTGCACCAGGTTGCCAATGCCGAAGGACGCGATGAAGCCGAAGATGGCGAAGAAGGTGCCAAGCCAGACCCAGTTCTTGCCGAGGCCGTTCTTAATGAAGTACATGGCGCCGCCCACCCAGTTGCCGGCGGGCGTCTTCTCGCGGAACTTCACGGCGAGCAGGATTTCGGAGAACTTGGTCATCATGCCCACGAGGGCCGTCATCCACATCCAGAAGAGGGCGCCGGGGCCGCCGATGGCGATGGCCGTGGCCACGCCGACGATGTTGCCCGTGCCGATGTCGCCGGCAAGAGCGGTCATGAGGGCGTTCCAGGGCGAGATTTCACCCTTCTCCGACTGGTGGTCGCGGCCGCGCCACAGGCAGCGGTAGGCGTGGATCCAGTTGCGGAAGGAGAAGAAGCGGAGAATGACGTTGAGGTAGAGACCCGTGCCGACGAGCAGCACGAGCATCACCGGCCCCCAGACGAAGTCGTTGATTTTGTTGATGACGGCAATAAACGCATCCATAAGGCAAACTCCAGGAAGGCAAGCTCCAGGCCTGAAAAACGTGGTTCCTCCGGCGGCGCGCCTTCAAGCAAGGCGTCCGTCCAGCGCGGCGGCAGGCAGAGCGAGCCCTGGGCAGGGCGGTCCTCAGCATGCGCCGTGCAGGCGCAGGGGTGCCGGAAGGGGGGGGCTCCCGCTGGCGGGAGCGCCTGCGGCCGATGCCATGAGGCCGCTGGTTCTCAAGCCGGACCCGTGCGCGTTCAAAGAGGCAGATAATTGCTTTTATATACGTAGTTCCCAGACCGTGGGCAAGAAAAAGCTGGCCCTCCAGCCTTCCCGGAAGCGTCCTGGACAGGCTGGAGGGCAAAAGCAAGGGCGCCCGGCGTGAGCCAGGCGCCCGAGGGAAAAAAGGGGCTCAGCAGAGATCTATTCGCCCATCCACTTCTTCACGAGCTCGGCCATCTTGCCGTTGGCGCGCAGCTTCTCGAGGCCCTCGTTGAGGAGCTTCTGCAGCTTGACGTCGTTCTTCTGGAGGCAGAAGCCAAGGTGCTCGACTTCGGTGGTCTTGTAGGCCACGTGGAGCTTGCCCTTGTACTCTTCCTTCACGTTGGCGTAGTAGGTGGCCACGTTGCTGTCGCAGATGACGGCATCGATGCGGCCGTTGCCGAGGTCCTTCATGGCGAGGCCCACGTCGTCGTACTCGCGGATCGTGGCGCCGATCTTGGCCTTCTCCATGACGAAGATGCCGGTGGTGCCGATCTGGCCGCCGACCTTCAGGCCCTTGAGGCCGGACAGATCCTTGATGTTCTTGTCGGCGGGCATGACCACGGACTGCACGACGTCGTAGTAGGGCGTGGAGAAGAGGTACAGCTTCTGGCGCTCGGGCGTGATGGTCGTGGACGAGGAGACCATGTCGTACTTGCCGGCCGCGACGCCGGAGAAAATGCCGTCCCACGGCACGTTCTGGATGTCGAACTCGACCTTGAGCACCTTGCCCAGTTCGGCGAGCAGATCAACGGAGAAGCCCATGGGCTTCTTGTCGGCGCTCAGGAATTCCATGGGCGGCCAGGTGCAGTCGCTGGCAACGCGGATTTTCTTGCCTTCAGCCATGGCGCTGCCGGCCGTCAGAGCAACGGCGAGGACGCACAGGAGCAGTGCTTTGCGGAACATATGCATGCAACCTCCGGAAAAAAGTGGGAGCAGTCTCAGACAGCCTCCAAAAAAGGAGAGATCTTGACGAATTCGTTAAGTCTATCTGGAAGAGAGGGCCTTTGTATACAACTTTCTGGCAGCTAGCTCTGGACGAGCGGCAGATCCTGGTGGTGCGGCATCGCCGGCTGGCCCTGGGGCTTGGCGTTGAGGCCGGCGCCGGGCTTGAGCATGGCGGTCATGCCGGCGATCATGCCGCCCACGGACGCCATGTCCGAGGGAATGACCACGGTGCTGGAGCTCTTGGCTATCTTGCCGAACTCTTCGATGTAGGCCTCGGCGAGCTTGAGCTGGGCCGCCGCCACGGCATCGCCGTCGAGCTGGGCCTTGACGGAGGCAAGGCCTTCGGCCGTTGCCTGGGCGATGCGCAGGATCTGGGCAGCCTCGCCTTCGGCGCGGTTGATCTGGGCCTGCTTGTCGCCCTCGGAGCGGTTGATGAGCGCCTGCTTCTCGCCTTCGGATCGGGCGATGGCCGAGGCGCGCTCGCCCTCGGCGATGTTGATCTGGCTCTGCTTCTCGCCTTCGGACTGCAGGATGGCCGCGCGCTTTTCGCGCTCGGCCTTCACCTGGCGCTCCATGGCCTGCATGATGCTGGCCGGCGGGGTGAGGTCGCGGATTTCGTAGCGCAGCACCTTGACGCCCCATGTGGTAGTGGCCGCGTTGAGGTCGGAGCACACCTCCTGGTTGATCTGCTCGCGGGACTCGAAGGTCTTGTCCAGCGGCATGCGGCCGATGGCGGAACGCAGCGAGGTCTGGGCCAGCTGCACGGCGCCGGTCACGTAGTCGGAGATGCCGTAGGCCGAGCGCATGGGATCCACCACCTGCATGTAGATGACGCCGTCTATGCTCACCGAGACGTTGTCCGAGGTGATGCAGGTCTGGGCCGGCACGTCGAGCACGTTCTCCTTGAGCGTCCGGCGGTAGGCCCGGCGGTCTACGAAGGGAATGATGAGGTGGAATCCGGCCAGCAGGGTGGAGTGGTATTTGCCGAGGCGTTCCACGATGATGGCCGTCTGGTTGGGCACGATAATGATGCCCATGAAGAGGAAGAAGAAGATGAAGAGGGCAACGAGGGCCGCGATGACGGTTCCAAACATGTGCTAGACCTCCAGAGGGCTTGGTTGCTGAGAAGTGAAGACGGCGTGGCGCAGGCGCACGGGCCTGACGGCGCATTCCCTGCCGCAGAAGGCGATGCCGCAGGCAGGAACGGAGGCAGTCTGGGGCGGCAGGCGCTTGACGTGCCTGGCGATGCTGGCCTGCTGGATCGAGCGAACATGAGGCGGGCCAGGCTGCTTCGCCGTGCGGCCGTGCTTGAGGGCAAAGACGAGGCTCTGGCCGGCGCCGATTTCCGTTTCGGCGACGTCGGGCGATCCTGCCTTTTGCTGTTGAATGTTGAAAAACACTTGCATCATGCGTAGCGTGAGGGGCTTGCCGAAAGCCGGAGGGCGCATGACGAGGCTTGGTCTTGCAGAAGTTCTTGCAGAAATTTTTACAGAAATATTTGCTAAGGCCCCCTCCAGAAAATTTGTTTCGTTGATGTCGTATAAAAATTTTTCTTTGACGCTTCTGAAATCTGAGCAGTCTATGTTGATAGAGATGTCATTCATCGTGCATTTATCTTTGTCAACATGGAATAATTGCAGTGGCATGGCATTGTTCTCAGGCATGCCGTCCGCTTCTGCCCAGCTACTTGGGGCGCACCAGAAGGAGCATGGCGTCTCCCGGGGCCGAAGAAACGACGACGATGCGGGCCCCCTTGGGGGCGGATGCCTGGCCTTCGAGCCTGGCCCGCCAGAAGCTTCCGCACACTTCGACCTGCCCCTCTTCGCCGGGGACGAGCTCCGTTGCCGCCCGGCCTTCCTGGCCCGACATCTGGTGTTCGAGTTCTTCGCTGGTGGCCTTTCTGCCGGAGAAGATTCTCTTCAGCTTTCTGCGGAAGAGCAGGGCCGTCAGCACGGCGAAGACGCCGGCTGCCGTGAACTGCCAGGCTGAATCCAGTCCCGCAAAGCTGGCCAGCGAGGCCGCAAGGCAGCCGAGGCCCACGAAGAGAAAGGCGCCCAGCGGGGCGAGGATTTCGATGACGAAGCTGACGACAGCGGCTATGAACCAGATGAGGGTTTCCGACATGGCTGGCTCCTTCTCTGGGAATCGGGATGCTGTGGCGGACATGCGCCAGTGCGGCGGCTCTGTCCGGATGTGATTGAAGCAGAAAACAGGCCTGATGTCACTCTTGATGCCGCTTTGCGGCCTGGGCCAGATCCGCCGGCGTGTTCATGTTGAAAAGGCTGAGCCCGTCGTCGCCTGGAGGACAGTCGACGGCTTGCCAGCAGGTTTCGGGAAGGGTCCGGAACAGGCTGTAGCGCCCCTTGTCCCGCGCCTCTCTGAGCAGGGGCAGGGCCGTCGTTTCCCAGACGGCGAAGAGCGGTTCCGGACGGGAAGCTTCGTCCCGCCGCAAGGCCGTCGCCAGCGTGCCCTCCGGCCGCAGATCCCGCTGGGTTAAGAGCCGGACAAGGGGCTCCCTGCCGGCAAAGGGCAGGTCGCAGGCAAGGAAGAGCACGGCTTCAAATCCGTCCCGGGCGGCTCGTCCGAGAACGGACAGGATGCCCCCTAGCGGGCCGATTTCAGGCCCTTCGTCGAAGACGAGCCTGGCTTCGGCGGCACAGGCGCAGGCGGGCGAGCCTTGGCGCACGGAGACGTAGACCGCCCCGCAGAGGCCGTCCAAGAGAGCCAGCGTCCGCTCGAGCAGGGTGGATTCCCCCTCCGGGCCGGGAAGGCGGATCGTCGCCTTGTCCCGTCCCATGCGGCTGGAACGCCCTCCGGCAAGGACGCAGCCGGCAACGCCGGGAAAGCCGGCAGGGGAGGGGGGAGCAGCCTGCTTTCTGCTGTTCCCGCTTTCTGAGCGCGGCATGGCGGCCTCCTAGGGCACCGGCCCAATGAGCCAGACGGGGTGGCGGATTCTTCCGTGCAGGTCCCGTTCGCGCAAGACCCTCCCCTTCAGCTCCATCACGGCGTTCGCCGGCTCCTGCTCCATGCCCCGCAGGCGGAAGGGCTCGAAGAGGGGCTTGCCGTGGACCAGACCTATGCGGCCGGGGCAGAGCCCCTTGCCCTGGCGCTCCGGCAGGGACGCAAGCCCCACGCGCATCGTCTTGAGCTTCCAGTCGCTTTGGCCTGTCAGCCGGCGGACGAAGGGGATGCCGAAGAGGCCGAGGGCGATGAGGGCCGATCCCGGTCCTCCGGAGAGGCAGAGGCAGAGCTTGCCCTGGCAGTTCCAGGCCTGGAAGTTGCCGCCGGGCCTGAAGGCGCAGCCCTCGACGACGGGGGTGCCGCCGGCCTTGAGCAGGGCCTCCCGCATGCAGTCGCAGTCGCCTTGGCCGACGCCGCCCGTGGTGACGAGCATGGCGTTCTCCTCGATCCCCCGCAGGACGCGTTCGGCAATGGCGCCGGCATCGTCCGGCACGGCGCCGAGCAGGACGGGCTCGGCGCCCGCTTCCTGCACGTGGCCGGCTATGGCAAACTGGGTCGAATTGTAGAGCTTGGGGAAGGGCCGGGGGCTGCCGGGCTCCACGAGTTCGGAACCGGTGCTGAGTATGCCGATGCGGGGGCGTCTGAAGACGGGGATGCTGGTCAGGCCTATCATGGCGGCCCGTGCCAGATGGATGGGGGCGAGGCGCCAGCCTTGGCAGAGCACCCGGCGGTTCCTGAGCACGTCGCAGTCGGCGCGCCCGATGCCGAAGCCTGCAGGATGGGAAACTGTGACGGCGATGCGCCGGTCGCCTGCCAGCACCTCTTCGAAGGGCACGACGCAGTCGGCGCCTTTGGGCAGCGGCGCTCCCGTCATGATGCGGTGGCTGCCGTGGGGAAAGACGGGATCGCCGGGAACCGAACCTGCCGGCACGAAGCCCTCGACAAGCACCGGGACCGGCGTTTCGGGCGAGGCCCAGGAGATGTCTTCGGCGCGCAGGGCATAGCCGTCGAAGCGCGAACGGACAAAGCCCGGCACAGAGAAGGGGGCGCGCACGTCCTCGGCCGCCACGCGTCCGAGGGCCTGCACAAGCGCCGCTTCCTCCGCCGGGGGAACGGGGCAGGGAATCTGCTCGAGCATGCGGCCTGCACGGGGGATGCTGTCGGCCTCAAGAGGAGAGGGAACACGTTTTGCGGGCTTGGCCTGCGCCGGCCCTTTCCTGGCTTGCATGGGCATGGCTCCTCCATGGCTGGCGCCGGAAGCGGACTGGCCTAGGACTGCCGGTCCTTAGCCTCCATAGCCTGCTTCTCCTTGGCTGTTGCAGGGCGGATGCGCTTGAGCTTCGGGCTGGCGGCCTTGAACTCCTCGGGCGTCGAGGGCTCCATGCTTGGCCGTCCGACGACGACGCCGATGTGGGAGCTGCACTTGACGTAGCGGACCTCATGGGCCTTGGCTGGGATCACGGTGCGGGCCGTCGACTCCGTCGAGATGGTGTAGAGGTGCATGCCAGGCCTTGCCCTGTGGACAAACCAGGTGCCGTAGTCGAGCATGCCTATGTCCCTGCCGTCCTCCTGCACGTAGTAGGGGGCGGGGAGGCCGAGGAGGGATGTTTCGGGGCGGAAGAAGCAGACTGTCCCCCTGCTGGCGTCGGGCGCGATCGGAGCATGTCCGGCCTCGGTCACGTAGTCGTAGGCGCCGGGCATTTCGGCGCATCCGCCGAGCAGGGCTGCGCAGGAGAGAAGGGCGACGAGGCAGAGTGCAGGTTTCGTTGGCTCAGGCATCGGCGAACTCCTATTGCCTGCAGTGTAGCCGTGCGTCGCAAGCTGCACAAGCGGCCAGCTGCCAGGGCGCGCGAAAAGGCCCCGGAACGTCAGCTCCGGGGCCGTGAAAGCGTGAACGGTGGCTTGCGACGGCTTTGAATGCGCTACTTTTTGGCCGCCAGGACGACGGTGGTGGCCTTCACCGCGCAGGTCACGGGCGCGCCTTCCTTGAGGGCGAGCTTGTCGGCGCTGGGCACGGTGATGGTGGAGGTCATTTCAAGGCCTCCGCAGTCGACGTCGACTTCCACGGCAACCTGGCCGCGGACGACCTTGGCGACCTTGCCGGCGTAGACGTTGCGGGTGGAGAAGACGTAGCCTTCGGCATCGTCGAGCAGGATGACGAAGCTGGCCTTGATCAGGGCGAGGACGTCCTTGCCTTCGGCGAGGCCGAGGCGCTTCGTGCTGCCCTTGGTGATGACGGCGACGACTTCCTTGCCGCCGGGGAGGGAAACGGTGATCTCGTCGTTGATGGCGCCTTCGATGATCTTGGTGACTTTGCCTTCAAAGCAGTTGCGGGCGCTGGTCTTCATGGGTTGTCTCCTGTATTGCTAATGATTTTAGGATGTTGAGTGCTGAAAAGCTGGGGATGTCCGGACTTGCGGGGCTACTTCCTAGTCGCGAGGACGACGGCGAAGGCCGTGTCGCAGAGAGATGCGCTGGTTGAAGCTGCGACCGGGCAAGGAGCGGTGCTCGTTGCGGGGCACAAAGTAGGCTTTTTGCCACGCTTGTCAACTTTTTCGTGACAAAAAATCGAAAAAATTTTCGGTTTTTCTGGATAACATACTGAATTTATATATAAAATTTAAACACTAATTTGTTCAAATTCGTGACTAAGCGGGGCGGGGCGACGGTGCGGCATCCCCTGCACGGGGCTTGGCAGGAGGCTTTCTTGCCGAACCCTCTGCATTCCGGACAGGGAGATCAGGGGCATCGTGCTTGACGGCCAATCCTTTGTTCTGGACGCCGCCTGCGGCCACGGGTGGAGGAGCGGCCATGGCCGGGCCGCATGGCTCATGGCCGGCAGAGGCACGCCGAGCCGTTAGGCTCGCCGGAGACGAAGGCTGTGCACGGGGCACGGCGCAGGCGTCGCCTTCAGCATCATCGACAAGTTGCCGGGCGAGCGGGCCATGCCGTTTCCCGCACGAGTCTCGTGCTGGCCTTCCCGCGGGCGATTGCACGGAGCAGACATGATCGTCCTCGCTCCAGGCCTTGCCGGGACAGATGCACCCTGGTCTGCGGTGCCGGTGAGCGGGGCGGGGCGAACAGCCTGCCTGAGACGAGGGCAAGCCGGCTTGCCGTGGAGCACGGCGCACGCGAAAGGCTGCTGGCCATGCCTCTGCAGCCAGATCAGAGAGAGCATCTATGGCCGCTTCCGCCGCAAGGCTGAATCCCGCCCCCGAATCGCGGCATCGTCTGACCGCGCTAGACGATGCCCAGCAGCGCAAGCCGCCTTCGTGCATCGGCAGCCGCTATGCGGAAATCCGTGGACCGCAAGGACGCGCGGCAAGGCTGCCGGGACGAGGACAGGAAGGCTTGGCGGGAATATGCCAGCGGCAGGACGGCATGTCGCCCAGGATGCAATGGTAGCCTGGCCTGCCCACGCTTGAAGCCGGAAACGATGAGGAGCCCTCTGCGTGCAGAAGATGCGCCTTCTGTCTCAGGAAAAGGTAAAAACGGCATTCACGTCACGGAAAGCCTTTGTTAATTTCGCAAAAAAGTGACGCCTTTTTCCTGCAGGGTCGGCGTGCCTTGCGGAAGGGGCCCCTGCGCCCGGGTCGCTGGGGGCGCTGGTGGCTGTTGCCCTTGGCAGAGCCTAGGCATAGAATTCAAGGCGCTGTCAGGTTCAATCGTCCTGCACCGGGACGCGTCCGCGCCCACCCCAAGGAGGTCGCCCATGTTCAGGAAAGTCTTGCCCGCGCTTATCTGCGCCGTTCCGCTTGCCCTTGCCGCTCCCGCCTGCGCCGAGGAGGAGCTTGCCCCCGGCTTCAATGCCTGCATGGACAGGAGCGAAGGCGTCACGGCGAACATGATTGAGTGCATGAACGACGCCCATGACTACCTCGATAAGCGCCTGAACCAGGTCTACAAGAAGGCCAGAACCGAGTGCGAAGACGATGCCTGCAGAAAGAAGCTCCTCGAAGCCGAACGCGCCTGGATCAAGTACCGGGACGCCATGTCCGATGCCGTGTGGGCCATGAACGGCGGCGGCAGCATGAGCCGTCTGATGGCCAACCAGTTCATTCTGGAGGAAACCAAGAAGCAGACGAAGTGGCTCGGCGGCGAGGACAAGTAGCCCTGGCCTGATCCTTGCCCTCAGCTGGAGGCGCAGGAATGGCGATGCAGCGTTCAGTCGCGGCCGCGGCCCTGCTGGTCGCGGGGATGCTGGCTCAGCTCTGGAGTCCGCAGCCGGCGTCTGGGGAGCCGGGCTCGCCCGGCGATGGATTCGATGCCATCACGGACGGAGATCCGCCCGTAGAGGTGCCCTTTTTCGGGGAACCGGTCATTGTGCCGGGAGAGCGTCCCCAGGAGGCGAGGCCAAAGCCTCCGGAAGCCAGGCCAAAGCCGCAGGCGGACAAGCCGGACACGCCGAAGCCGAGGGCAGAGAAGCCCCCGAAGCCTGAACCCCGCCAGCATGCGGAAGCCAAGCCGAAGCCACGGAGCAACAGGCTCGAGATCCCGGCCGACGCGGCCCAAAAGCGCGACCTCTCCTTCCTCGAGGGCTGCTGGTATTTCGACAAGAACCTGGATCGCATCGATGCGCCCGGCGGAGGCAACCTCGGCATGTCCCAGGACTACTACTGCTTCGACAAGCGGGGGCGGGGGCGCTTCTTTACCCGGATGTTCAAGTTCAATAAGCGCTTCTCCACCTACGCCCGTGCCCGCTTCGGACCCAACGGCGAGCTCTTTCTCGAGCACCCGAACCTGCCGACGCTGCCGGGCGTGACGCGCCTTGCCATGACGACCTCCTGCCGGGGCCGGGAAGCCGGCACTGTCTGCCGCACCTATGCCCCCGGCGCGCGCTGGCTGCCCAAGCAGGGAACCACGCGCCTCGGAAGGACGCCGTAGTCTGCGCCCAGTGGCGCGGCGCTGGCTTCGCGACGCACCGGCTTGGACCGCCTGCCTGTTCCGGCAGGGCGGGAGTCGCCCCTTTGCCGTTCAGGGCGGCATGCTGGGAGCGGCCGTCCCGCCCTTGTCGCTGGCGCTTTTCGTGGCAGGTGCAAAGCGGGGCGCGATCGTGTACCACGAAAGGGCATGACCAGACGCCGGCATATTGCGGCTGCCGGCCTGGCAAGCCCCCTTCAAGGAGGAGCCATGGACAATGCCTCCCCTCTGCCCCGCCTGGCGGCTCCGCTTGCGCCGGCGGGCTCGATCCGTCTTCCCTCGCCTGCCCTCGGCCTGTTCCGCATGCCGGAAGGCTACGTCCTGCTTTCCCGGGACGGGGCCTTCTTCTCCACGGACCTTGCCGGCACAGAGCAGGTCATGCGCTTCGGGGGCGCGCCCGTGCACGAGGACTTCGACGACGGCCCGCCCCGGATCTTCGAGGCCGCAGGCATGCTCTTCGCCTTCTGGCGCGGCGATCGCGACCAGTGGTTCACGCGCGACGGCACAACCTGGGATCGCCTGCCGCTGCCTGCCTTCCACGACAGGCGCAGGCTCGACTGGCGCGGCGTCCTGGAGACGCCCGACGGCCTCTGCGCCTGGGCTTCCTACACCAGGGACAATGCGGAAATCGGCTTCGGCGACGACCTCATCTACGACTCCTACGTCGTCGGCGCGGCCCTCTTCGAAGGGCCGGATCCGGAACGCCTCGCCTTCACGGGCACCTTCGAGGACTGCTTCGACCGGTACACGGTGACTGGCCTCGCCTGCGCCAAGGGCAGGCTTGCGGCCCTCTGCGCCAGCGAGCCCCCGCGCAAGGGCAGCCTCGTCTGCGCTTTCAGGGATGCCGGAGGCGCCTTCCAGCCGGCCTCGCCCATGGACATCGAGGACTACGGCGTCAGCGTGCGCGACTACAAGATCAACTTCGCCTACAACCGCACCAAGCTCTATGCCTTCCAGGACCGGCTCTACGCCCGGGGGAGGAGCCTCTACGAAGTCGATCCCGCAACGGGCGTCCTCGCCGACGTCCATCCCACGCGTGTGCCCAATTCCTTCGAGTACGTGAAGGAGTTTGCCGGCGTGCTCTACTACCGGGGCACGGCGCTGTGGACGAGCGCCGACATGGTGCGCTGGGAGATCTTCTGCGAGGACGCAAGCTTCGGGCAAAGCTTCGTGGTCGAGGGGAACCGCTTCACGGCTGTGGCCGCGGACGGCACGGTGCTGCGATCGCGTCTGGCCTGATGCCGCGCCATGCTTTGATCCCCAATGGAGGAAGGCGGCATGAAGGAGCGTTTGAAAAAGGACGAGGCCTGGATCAGGGCACGCCTGCCGGCAGAACTGGTCGGCGAGGACATTTTTTCCACCTGTGACCCCTTCCCCTCATAATGTCGGTTAGTTCGCACGACCGCGGTTGCGAGCGGAGAATCGCCTGTGGCTGTACGCAAAGAAATCGACATTAACTGGCATAGGGTTCACAGCTGGGTAAAGCTGCAGCGAAACGCTGCGATCTGAAGGCGCAAGGAGGCCAAAAGCGGGGCTCAAGGGGGCGCCGGAGAAACCCAGGGCGTCCGCAATCAAGGGATCCGTCCTCTCTTTGGCGCTACCGGGACGCAACGTCCCCACCCTGGGCCATGGTCATGAAGAGCTTGACGCGGTTCACGAGGTTGGCTTCGCTGGATCCGGATTCGTAGTCCACAGCCATGAGGTTCACGCTGGCGCACATGTCCTTGAGCGCCTTGAAGACGCCTCGGCCGACCACGTGGTTGGGCAGGCAGCCGAAGGGCTGCAGGCACAGGGCGCTGGTGGTGCCCGACGAGATGAACTTGAGCAGCTCCGCCGAGAGGAGCCAGCCTTCGCCTGCCTGGTAGCCTGGGGAGATGAGCCTGCCTGCATAGCGCAGCAGGTCCTTGAAGCGGGCGAGGGGCGGGAAGCGCGTGCCTGCCAGGGCCTTGCGGGCAGCGCCGCGGATGCGGTCGAGCTTGTGGATGACGTAGAGCCCGAAGAAGGCGGGCAGGGCCTTGCCGCCCAGATGGCGCCACTGGTAGACGGGGTCGGAGAAGCAGTAGAGGAAGAAGTCGAGCATGTCCGCCAGCACGGGTTCGCCGCCTTCCTGGCGGGTCAGCTCCGCCATGCGGCGGTTGGCGTCGGGATGGTAGCAGAGCAGGATTTCGCCGACGATGCCGACCCGGGGGCAGTCGGGCAAGCGCATGGGAATGGCGCCGAAGTCCCGCACCAGATCCCGCATGTCCTGCGCCGTGTCGCGCTTCCTGCCGGCCGAGAAGTCCGCATGGAGCCGGCGGTTCCAGGTTTCGAGCAGGCTCTCGGTGTCGCCTGGGCTTGTCTCGTAGGTCGCCGTGTGGCTGGAGAGGCGCTGGAGCATGTCGCCGTAGATGACGGCGAGGAAGAGGTTGTCGAGGAGCTTCCTGTCCATGACGAAGCCTGGCTGGTAGGTGCCTGAGGCGCTGCGCAGGGAGAGGGCAGGCACGTTCTCGAAGCCGGCTTCCTGGAGGGCCTTCTTCAGAAGCGCCGGATAGTTGGTTGCCCGGCAGGGACCGCAGGTCTGGGAGAGCAGGAGGGCCGAACCCCTGGGGTCAATCTCCCCGCTCTCGAGCGCCTCGATGAGCTGGCCTATGACCACCTGGGCGGGGTAGCAGGCGTCGTTGTTGACGTACTTGAGGCCGGTCTCGACGGCCTTGGGCGAGACGGATGGCAGCACCTGGAAGCGGTAGCCGGCGCCCCGGAACATGCTTTCTGCCAGGTTGAAGTGCAGGGGCGAGAGCTGGGGGCAGACGATGGTGTGGGTCCGGCGCATGCCCTTGGTGTAGACGGGTCCCTGCTCCGCCGCCTCTGCAGGCTGGGCCTTCCGGCGGCGCTGTCGCGCCTTGCGCTCCTCGACCGTAGCGAGCAGCGAGCGGATGCGGATGCGGGCTGCCCCCAGCGAGGGGCCTTCGTCTATCTTGAGCAGGGTGTGCATCTTGCCGGCCCGGCGGAGGATTTCCCCCACCTGGTCCGAGGTGACGGCGTCCACGCCGCAGCCGAAGGAGGTGAGCTGGACCAGCTCCAGCTCCTCGTGTGCGCAGACTACCTTGGCCGCCCGGTAGAGGCGGGAGGGGAAGCCCCACTGGTCGACGACCCTGAGGTCCACCTTGTCCTGCTCGGCCATCCAGGCGACGCTGTCCTCGGTGAGCACGGCTGCGCCCAGGGTCTTGATGAGGTTGGGGATGCCGTGGTTGACGAGGGGATCGACGTGGTAGGGCCTGCCGCACACGACGACGCCCATGCGCTTGCTTCCCTTGAGCAGATCGAGGATGCGCCTGGCCTCCGCGTGGAGCTCGGCCCGGTAGGCTCTCTGCTCCAGGCGGGCCTTCTTCACGGCCGCCTTGACCTCGCCCGAGGGGATGCCGAAGTCGATGGCGATCTCCCTGATCAGCGACTTGTCGTCTGCCGGATTGAGGTAGGGGGCGTGGAGGGTGCAGGTGCCGTCCCGGAATGCGTCGGTGTTGAGGCGCACCACGTCGGGATAGCCGCAGGCCACGGGGCAGCTGTAGCTGTCCTCGCTCTGGGCGTATTCCTTGCGCTCTCTGGGGATGCAGGGGAAGAAGATCTGGCGTATGCCCTGCTGCATGAGCCAGGCAACGTGTCCGTGGGCGAGCTTGGCCGGATAGCACACGGTCTGGGAAGGCATGACGCCGAGCCCCAGGTCGAAGATCTTCTTGGACGAGAAGGGCGAGACCTCCACGGCAAAGCCGAGCTCCGAGAAGAGCGTGTGCCAGAAGGGATAGCGCTCGTAGATGTTGAGCACCCTGGGGATGCCGAGGCGTCCCCGGAAGGCCTTGTCCGCAGGCAGGGGCTGGTAGCGGAAGAGCCGCTCCTCCTTCCAGGTGAAGATGCTCGGCAGGCGCTCTTCCTTCCTGGTGCTGTCGAGCTGGGCGCCTCGTTCGCAGCGGTTGCCCGAGACGAGGCGCTGGCCGTTGGAAAAGGTGTTGACGGTAAGGTGGCAGCGGTTGCCGCAGCCCTTGCAGCGCAGGGCTCTGGCGCTGACGGCAAGCTCGCGCAGCGCCTGCGCCGTGAGCGTGCAGGGGGGCAGGGCGTCGCGCTTGTGCAGGCAGAGCAGGGCCATGCCGTAAGCGCCCATGTGGCCTGCCAGCGTCGGACGGTGCACCTCGCGTCCCAGCATGTTCTCGATGACCCGCAGAAGGGCGTCGTTGAGGAAGGAGCCGCCTTGGACGAGAACGTGGCTTCCCAGCTCCTCAGGCGAGCGCAGGCGCAGCACCTTGTAGAGGGCGTTGCGCACGACCGAGTAGCACAGGCCCGCCGCGATGTCCTCCACGGCTGAGCCCTCCTTCTGGGCCTGCTTGACCTTGGAGTTCATGAACACCGTGCAGCGCGATCCGAGGTCCACGGGGCGCTTGGCGAAGAGCGCCGTCTGGACGAAGGTCTCTAGGCTCATGCCGAGGCTCGTGGCGAAGGTCTGCAGGAAGGCTCCGCAGCCAGAGGAGCAGGCCTCGTTGAGCTTCACGTCCGCCACCGCGCCGTCGTCCACCTTCATGCACTTCATGTCCTGGCCGCCGATGTCGATGACGTAGGTTGTGTCCGGATGCAGGGCGCAGGCCGCCTTGAGGTGGGCCACGGTCTCCACTTCGGAGAGGGAGGCGTTGAGAGCCGCCTTGGCAAGGCCCGCGCCGTAGCCTGTCGTGCCTATGCCCCGCAGGCGGGCACCCTCGGGCAGGCTGGAGAGGAGCTTTATGAGGAAGGGCTTGAGCGTCTTCAGGGGGTCGCCGTCGTTGCGGCTGTAGGAGGTCGCCAGCACCCTGGCTTCGCTGTCGATAAGCACGCTCTTCACCGTGGTGGATCCAAGGTCGATGCCGAGGAAGAGCTCGCCTTCGGCCTCGGCCAGATCCCGCTGCGGCACGATGTCGGCTGCGTGCCTGGCCCGAAAGGCCGCGTAGTCCGTCTCGTCCTTGAAGAGGCGGGGCAGGGCCTCCTGGGGGCCGGACTGGCTCGCGTGTTCCTTCAGCCGCACGAGCAGGGTCGAGATCGGGACGGCCGCGGCGTTGTCCCTGGCTGCCAGGCTGGCGCCGAGGGCCACCATGTACTGGCCGTCCGGGAAGGTCAGGGTCTGCTCCGGAGAAAGCCCCAGCGTCAGGGCGAAGCGCTTCACGAGCTCGGGCAGGAAGTGCAGGGGCCCGCCCAGAAAGGCGACGCTGCCCTTGATGGGCTGTCCGCAGGCAAGGCCGCTGATGGTCTGCTCCACCACGGCCTGCAGGACGGAAACGGCCAGATCCTCCCGCGGCACGCCCTCGTTCAGGAGCGAGACCAGATCCGTCTTGGCGAAGACCCCGCAGCGCGAGGCTATGGGATGGACGGCTTTGGCGCGCGAGGCGAGGGTGTTGAGGCCAAGGCTGTCCGTGTGCAGGAGGGCGGCCATCTGGTCGATGAAGGCGCCCGTGCCGCCGGCGCAGGCCTCGTTCATGCGCAGATCGATGCTGCGCCCGAAGTAGAGTATCTTGGCGTCCTCGCCGCCGAGCTCGATGGCGACGTCCGTCTGGGGCGCGGTCCTGGCTATGCTCCTGGAGGAGGCGATGACTTCCTGCACGAAGGGCAGGCCCAGGGCGTCCGGCAGATCGAGGGCCGCGGAGCCGGTGACGGCGCCGTGAACCAGGGCCCCGGGATGCTCCTCCTCGCAGCGCTCCAGAATGGCGGCGAGCGTCTTCCTGCTTGCCGCGCCGTGGCGCTGGTAG
>JAEEGI010002391.1_pt1 | contig 46139 bp, 29 predicted proteins | sample 8958751 | NCBI WGS metagenome assembly JAEEGI01 (sample SAMN16246545, study PRJNA631951) | gut metagenome | biome: gut microbiome; feature: rumen; material: KS-attached | host: Bos | place: Iran: Karaj | collected 2018-10
GGATCTCGAGCGGCTGTTGATAATCAATTCCTCAGGCTTTTATTTTTCCAAGGACATCCCTGCAGCCGAGAAGCGATATTACACGCTATCTTACAATTTCAGGGTCATCAACACGGTGTCCAAGAAGGTGCAAACCATCAACCATCAGTTGACGCCCCTCAAAATGATGCCCGACGGGAAAATCTGGCTGGCGTTGTGCGTAGCATCCATCCCCACCAAGCAGGGCGATGACACCATACTGATGTTCAACAACCGCACGCACGAGGGTTGGAATCTGGACCTGGAGAGCGGCACATGGCAGTCGGTCCCCTACATCTCGCTCACCGAGCAGGAGACGCAGGTTCTCAAGTATTCGGCCATGGGCTACACCACCCAGGAGATCGCCCGGCTGATGTTCAAGTCGTTTGACACGGTGAAAGGCTACCGCAAGAGCATCCTTGAGAAACTCGGCACCGACAGCATCACTGAAGCCATCAATTATACGATGACTTTCAAGCTGATCGAATAGCATCCATCGCCATTAACGGGAAAGAGGGTGCGTGATGATACCGCGAGGGTTACCCACTTGTCGGCAACCCTCGCAATAAAAAGCCCCGGATCGCGCTAAGCGTTCCGAGGCTGTGTTGTAAATTCATCACCTGATTCTCTGCACTTTATCAAGTCTCCTATGAACATAAGAAATGATTCCAAGGATCTCTAAGGCATCTTGCTCAGTAATTGGCCAACCTATCTTTGGCTCATGAGCAGATGGGTTGCGAAACATCCCACAAAGACCTTTTAGCAAATTGGCAAAACCGATATGCTCATCTTTTTCTGACTGCGTAATAAAATTATTGATGATCAGAATGGGATTATTGCTACTGAACGCCTCCTCAATCAATCTGTTACCATCAGTTGTCAATCCCGACAAATCTCTTATCCTTTGAAAGAGTCCTTTGTTTGCTTCAAATACCGCATGGAAATAATTGTTTTGAAGAAGCTCCTCTTTACAATAATTGAAAATCTGGTGATGGGATTTCCTTTCCGTTAATTCTGTTTTCAGGTTATCGACCCTAACTTTTACATCCGAAATTTTACTCGCTTTCTCAGTAACATGAAACTTGCCATCATCTCCTATGGCCAAGCCATCGAATCTGAAGATTGCATTGAGTTTACCCTGCCAATCCTTGAATAAACTAACGTTATCTGTATAGTTTACAGGATCCATTACTCTCTGAAAGAAATCCAGCACATTATTGCTACAATTGTATTTCTTTTGAGAATTAGCTAAGGCTTCATAGAGTTTGGTCCTCTTATTTATCATCATGTTCTGAGGGCAGACTTCTTCAATATTGACCATTCTCAAGAACCTTGAAATCATTGAGCCAGACAACCCAGAATCCGTAGCAGCAACAATATCGCATGCATTCCTTAACACAATCTCTGATAACTTTGGATATGACGCCATCTTATTTCATTAATTCTCCGATAATATCAAACAGTTTGTACATCTGGCTGTACGACTTGTAGACATCAGGCTCTTCTTCTTTCAGTTTGCCCAACTCGCGTGAAAGTTCAATTGCATGAGCCATATCACCCGTTTCTTTTAAGTGCCGGTAGATCTTATTCTTCGTAAAGAATTCTTCTGTCTTTTCGTAATTCGGAATGTGTTTCCTCAACTCAGATACCACGGCATCATACGAGGGATATTCCTTACTCGAAAGCTCTGGCATATAATGCATCAGGAACCAATATTCTGTGCATGGGTTAGATTCTACAAAAACCAAATCGCTGTTATCACGTTTTAAAGCCTTGTAATGTTCCAACTTTTCACGACTGGCTAGAATCACATCCATGTCCACCAAACAAATCACATAGTCATAGCCATTACTTTTGCGTGCACGGGCAAGTTTGACTATATCGTCTATATCAGAATGCTTAGGGATGCCTGGTACCAGACTGAAACGATAACGTTCGGATGTGCGCATATCGTCGATGTAGCGATACTCTGTGAGTCCCTCTCCGATGATAGCAATGCTTTTACGCTCTTTTCTACTCCTTTGCGCCATAGTACTGATCCATGTCTAAGTAAATACTGTCCAGGAAAGGTAGGTTGACCAGTTTCTCCTGCTTGTAGGCATTGTAAACTGACATGGTCTTATGCAGACCGAGTGAAGAAAGCCTCAACAACTGAGTCTCACCACGGTCGTTCTTATCGGTGAACCAGATGACATCACGACGGATATAATCCTCATCCAAAAGGTTGATATCATGGGTGGTTAGAACAATCTGCGCCTGACGTTTGCTGTTCACGAGGAATACTCTGATAAAATAGGAAAGCAACTCATAATGGATACTGGTTTCTATTTCATCAATGGGGAGGATAATGCCGCGAACCAGTAGGTCGAACAGAATTGTTGCCAATCCCATATATCTTTTCGTGCCACGCGACTCCAAATTTTCATCTAGTTCCTTGTCACCGTAATTCGTATGATGAGTGAACATCAATTCCTCCATGTTTATGGTGCCTTTGCGAAGCGTATCTTCTATCATTCTTTCTGGCATACCTGGAGCATTTTTTATCATCGACTCCATTTCCGGGGTGATATTCACCTCTTCGTTATGCAGAGAAATATCAGAGATGTTAAAGTCTGAAGCTTTCAAAAAATGGAGAATAAATTCCTTCAATTTTCCATCACGACTACGTTGGAGATTACTCTTGGTGAAACTCGAGAGATTGCTCTGCGGAAGCATCATGGGAGTAATTTTGGAAGAAAAAAAATCATAAACCAAATTTAGCCTTGTCTTCTCCACATTGGATTTTCCAAAAGCGGCAATAACCGTACGATTGTTGATGGTATTTCCCAAAATGGCTGCACTACTCTTTTTAAGCAGTCCAACCTTCCCACCGAAGACAATCTGAGTGGAATCCGTTTCTGCATTATACATTCTCTTATATAAAAGAGATGGCTGCACTGAGGAATAAACCTGTAGCACTTCGGAATAGATGATATTTCTGTCCAGAACAAGGTTTATTTTGTAGCGTTCCCTGTTCAGGAAGAAAGTCATTTCAAATTCGGTTTTTTCTTTCTCCGATACATTATCAAGAAGAAAAGGTACCACTCCAGTATCCTCGCCTTTATCCTGGTCACTATCAACCATCAAACGAGCAAAATAATCAAGACCCTTTAAGATATTCGTTTTACCCGAGGCATTCGAACCATAAATGCAAGCAATCTTTAACAACCTTACGCCATCTGCCACCTCATCGGTATATATCTCCTGCGAGATGTCGTCATTCTTTGGAAGAAAACTAAGTACTTGCTCCTCTCTCAACGAATAGAAGTTCTTTATTTTAAATTCAGCAATCATACACTATAAAATATTGATTTTTCAGTGCCGCTAAGGTACAACAAAATTCTTAATCAGCAAAATCTATCTGGTATTTTTGTTATTTTTTCACGAAATATTAAGATACAAATGACAAAATGTCATTTTTTATCCGTTGGACTATAATTTGCAAATAATGAAACCGGATCTTCGAAATTAAAACCCTGCCAGAAAGGAGGCAGAGAAGATTCAGTCAATAATAATGGACAAAAATACAATACTCTCTGTTTGGGGAAAAGGTCGGATTGTATCAGGTTATGACGGTAACAAATACCGTAAAGACCAATGTGGTGCTTGGATGGTTTACAGCGAGTACGGCAACAGGAATTCGATTTATGGTTGGGAAATCGACCATATCACCCCTGTCTCCAATGGAGGAACTGACAATCTGTCAAACCTCCGCCCTCTTCAATGGCAAAACAACATGGCAAAGTCTAATGGAAGACTCAGTTGTGCAGTGACATCTGAAGGCAACAAGAACAAGTCCTTGTACTAGTAAAAGCTATAGCTAATAGCAAAACGTTTTAGCTAAACTCTCCTATTCAAAGATTGCAGTATGCGAAAACATACTGCAATCTTTTTATTCTCTATAGCAAGACCTTTCATGTGCAAGTTCTGAGTCGTTTTTATAGCGGAAAAGCATAGCCAAAGAAAGGCGCCTATGGCGACATCTTGTCTGAAAATCGTCGGCGATAAAAACAGTCATTTAGATGATATTACTTTCGTAACTAATTTACTAAGCCAAAGACTCCCGATATCACTCGTTTACTCCTGGTTTTTTATTAACAAAATAATCAGCAATGTCCGCGGTGGGTCCAATTGCTGTGAGCAAATCTTCGTAATCGGGGATGAGCAATGAGGCATCGTGCCAGTGGTGCTGCTGGGCGATTTTGCGCCAGTCGGCTATGGCGTCGGCATCAGGATAGAGTGTTACATCACGGCCATTCAGCACGCTGCGCTCACTCAGTGCATTGAGGTTGCTTTTTGAGCCTGTTGCCAGCCAGATCACGCCGTGAATCACCATCGAGGCAATGAGGGCGGTTTTCTCACTTTCTACGACGGCTACAGGAGAGTCGGGGTGCCGCGCAAGCAGGTGCTCGCCAAAGTAAACCAATTCAGCACGCTGGCCATCTTGGGGCTGTTTGCGATAAATGAGCGGATATATCGATTTGTCTCGGTGTCCGTCGCTGCAGTAAGCCATTGCCTTGATCTGGCGCAGGCGATGGTTGACGTCCAGGTAGCGGAACATCGTGCGGCGACCGTCATACCCCACTTCGTAGCGCCGGAACGCTTCAGGAGTGCCAGGATAAAGACTCTTGAGAAATCTGTACAGATTGGACACTTCAATCACATTAGGCCGAGTCGTGCGTTGGTAATCTTCCCATCTCTCTTCGTAGTAGATCGGCTCCGGTCGTGATTGCACTACTGGTGTAACACGACGTGGAATATAGGGAAGCGAGTGGTGACCTCGTGTCATCGTCACACCATTCGCCCGCAGATGGGCAATGATGGTGCCTGGGGAGATTCGTGACGGTGTGCGGCAGCTGCGCCATTGCGTCATCACGTCACGGTCGCCTTTATAGCCGCCACTATTACGGCTCAACGAGAGCCACAGTTCCCGCAGAGTATCCTCATCGGCCGGTGACTCGATGGCTGCTGCACGCAGCGACAAGCAGGCCCGGTACCAAGTCTCGTGGTCATCCAGGCCACCAACCTGCATCACGTCCACCTGACGCAGGATGTCGTTCCAGTCATAATCGCTGGCAGTGTGAGAAGAAAAAGTGCGTTTCATTGGTTTCTGTTATTTTAGAGTTGTTGGTGCAACGGTAATTATGATTACTTCACTATTTGTGCAATCGCTCCGGTGTCGTGGGGTGGTGCAGTTTATATATTACACCCCCTTTATAGGGGGTGATATAAATTGCACCTCACCTACGTGGCTTCACCATCGGTTGCATAATACAGACCATTGTCGCGCTTGACAATCAGGCCAGCCTCCATGGTCTGTTTGATGTTTTCTTTGGCAGTGCGATCACCCTTGTCGAACGCTCGTTTAATCTCCTTAATCAAGTCGGCATAACGACAACCATTGGGAAACTTGCGGCAGTAGTTAGCGATTGCATCATAACGTATTTGCTGGCGCATCGAGGGGCCATCGTCCTGCTGTGGCGCGCCCACCACCTCGGGCAAGCCTTGGTCGTTCACTTTGAAACAAAAGTCCTCTGGGCGCTTTCCACGGGCCTTCTCGAAGGAGACTTTCGTTATCTCGCCATCGGCGTTGAAGACCATGGCCGTTTCAGTTTTGCGGTACAGGTTAGAGCCGGCATGGCCACGCGGACGCAGCACCTTTCCCCCGCTCATCACGTCATTCAGATTGGCGTGGATGACAGTGAGGATGTGGCAGTTGTAGTGTGAAGAGAACTTCATCACAAACTGCTGGATGATGGCACCCTCAACAATGTGGTTGGGATCATTGCACAAGTCGGCGATGCCATCGATGACCACGAGAGACGGACGATACTGCTCGATAGCCAGTGCACACGCCATCAGGCGCTTGGGCGGGTCTATTTCGCGCAGGTCGAATACTTCAAGCAAAGCGGCATCAGAGTCAAGAATACGCCTCATGCGGCGTTTGATGCGTCGTGCCCTGCCTCTGCCTTGCTCCGTGTCAATCCACAGCACACGGCCCGGCTCGGCATCGGCACGGACGAAATAGTTGGAACGTGGGCGGGTGCATGCACTCAAGTATTCGGCCACCAGCAGCAGGCAGCCGAAAGTCTTGCGTGTACCCGGCACACCGATGATGACCGAGAAGTTTTGCAGAGTCATCATGGGCGATTCTTTACTGCCGGCATACAGGATGGGCACCTCGTCGCAGTCATCGTTGTCCACTTCCTCGGGCGTGATGCGCCCAGCATCAAGGATGTCCTTCACAGCGCCGGGGTCAATCTGGTCTGCCTCATTTTCATAGGCCGTTGCGGCAGTGATAACGTCATGCAGCATGCGCAGCGATTCGGGCACGAGCTGGCCATTAGCGGCATACTGGTCAGCTGTTGGACGGTCTTTTCCGTTTTTAGCGGCTAACATCGCCGCACTCATCGGGTCAATGACATTGCCCGTGGTTGAGTATTCAGAAAAATCATTCATGGTACAAGAATATTAAGATTATTCTGCAAAGTACGCATATGAGGACACCTCTCCGCAATGTTAAAAAGCAGAGAGGTATCATCAATTCGCTAATCATGGCATTGGCCTGCTCCTGCCAGGCGATTGATGTCTTCACGACGATAGGCCACGCGACGCCCAACATGGCGTTTGGGCAGATAGCCACTCTTGTCCCATCGGATAAGCGTGCGCAGGCTTACCTTGAGTAATTTAGCAGCTTCTTCCTGAAAAACGAAGCCGTCATCAGACTTGGGTTGTTCAACATTGTGTGTTTTTCCTTGCAATTGTTGGATGACGCGATTAGCAATCGTTTCTGCCAACTGATTGTAATCGTCCTCCGTAAGCAAGATTAGATTTGTCGCTTTCATAATGTTTAAAATTTAATGCCTTGACTCCGTTGTCATCGGCATTGCAAAGTTCACACCCAAATGTATAATCAAAACGAATGATTTTATAAGAAAAACGGACAATGAAGCCAATCAAGAAAAGTCCCGTAATCACTTGGATTACAGGACTTAACTGCATGTATTCAGAAAAATAATTTTATAAGAAATATAACTTATATATAATTCACGTACCTTTTAAGGGGAAGTCACGTAGCCATTGTGCCTCAATTTTGGGTGGAACGTGGGAAATGGCAGAACTCAGCGTGCTCCATTGTCCATCTGTCAAGACTGACGTTTTCCAGGCCTTGAACTCATCAATGATAAGTGATGAAATTTGTTGCATGGCATAGTAGAACTTTACTTTCTTTTTTACCTGAATGATGTCTGCAGGGAAATAGGCATGTTTGACGCAAATGAAGAAATTCTCATAGTCACATGGCTCGATAACACCGGTATCGACCAGGTAGGCATGGATCTTCTTTACCCTCTCCTTATTGGAGCAATTGAACGTTTTCTGACTCTCAGGCTGGATCTCAGGCTGGATCTCGGGCTGGATCTTAGGCTGGCTCTCGGGTTGGCTCTCGGGTTGTCTGTCGTTCTTTTCAGACGGCGACACACTTATGTCAATAGCGTGGGGAATGCCCAGCTGTTCCAGTCGGTGTGACAGTTCTTTGACAGCAAATTGATAAATAGGCGACGAATTGACGATTGCCTGGCCACTGGTTATGGGCTTCTCAAGATAATATATCTGAGGAATATCACCATTATAGTTTGGAGAGAGCTTGATGCATTTGAGTACATAATCGAATGCATCCCGCATCGCATCCTGGTTGATCTGCTGCAATAGTTCCAGCAACATTTGCATCATCACAGGGTTAAACCCTGCAGTGGCGTATCTAAGGCGCTTCAGCTCGACCTCATCCCCGCCAAACGGGTTGCCAAACTCCTCTATTTTCAACTCTATGCCTCTTTCACTAGTAGTGACATGTGGCGTAACTTTCACATAAGCGTAATTAACGTAAGTCTCCAAACGATCATTGATTTCCTCCTTGGTGAGTTTTCTCTTTTTGGGTTCTTCTTTTGCCATTGTTTCTCGATGTATTATGTCATGCTATTGTTGTCCATTGTCAAAGAATTTGAAGAATGACTCGATTTGGTGTTTTCTTAGTTCCTCGGGATCTTTCTCGATATAAATCCTAAACACCTCCTCAGTCTCATGGCCGGTGATGCCCATGATGATTTGTGTCGGCCAGTTGCGTTCAAACATGTTGGTGGCGAAACTGCGGCGGCCGCTGTGAGAAGTCACGAGATTATAGAATTTCTCGCTTAACGTGGTTTTCTCGGCATTCAATGTCCGTTCTAACTCCACTATATCATCAAAACCCGCCTCTTTGCCATCATCCGTTTCTGAGATAGTCTTGCAGACATCCTTGATGAAGTTATTGAACTTTTGATTACTGATAGGAGCCGGAAAGCCATCCCTGTATTTTTCCAGCAATGGCTCAACTTCAGGCAATACCGGAATATATACGAGAGCACCCGTCTTTGTTTGTTTGACTTTGAAAAAGCGGTGCTTCCCATCATCTGTTGTATCGATATTGTCCGGGATAAGTTGACCTAAATCACTATAGCGTTGGCCGGTCCAACACAACAACAAGAATTGGTCCCTTACACGATCCATGTAACCGTTTAAACGGGCATTGGCCATCACGTGAAGCTTGTTCTCATCCAGATATACATTCTTCACTCGCTCGTGCAGCACCTTGCACTTGCCACGAACAATGAAGGCACACTTGGCCGCCTGCTCAGGATCGTCGATTCGTTTGCGCAGAACAGTCTTCAGGCTCTTGATGTGCTTTCCTACACTATTTTTACGCAGTCCCTGGTCGTACAGGAATTTCACGAACGCGGCATACCAACGCTCATTGAGCTCATCTGTTTCATAATCGGCCACGGAAGAATGTTTGCAAAACTTCTTGAGCCAGCCCTCAACCTGGGCATAGACACGGACGGAACTCGGCTTGAGGCGTTCTCCGTTATCATTCAGCAATCTTCCTTCCTTGCCATCCGAGCAGAATTCATGCACAATTTGCATGAGTGTCTTGTTTTTCTTCTTTTTAGTTTCTGATTTTTTAGGATGCAGGAAATTGTTCGTCTCCTCCAAGAGCCATAATTTCAGTTCTTCTGAACTCCTTCCGTTGAGACCGCCCTGCGCGGTATAGGCTTCGAGCAGGTGGGCTTTAAGGTTGGTTATTCTTTTGTTGATTTTCGCGTTCCGCTCACGCTGATTATCATCGGGCACCTGTTTGATTGACGTGCTCAGTTTTTGCGTCTTGGGCGACCAGTACTCCCTAATGATATGGATGCCAGTTGAGAAAAACGGCTTTATGGTCTGCGTCGCGCTAAAGCGGAAGCGCACTTCTGCTTCTGCTCCACCACCTTTGCTGATTGATATTTGTATGCCTGCCATTTTTATTGTAATTTTGTTCTGCAAAGATACAAAAGAAATTTATTCCGTTGTCATTCTGTTGTCATAAAAATGGTAAAATAATGTCAATACATTGTCAGGCTACGTCTGATTGGATTGAATTATCTATCAGACATTCAGTGATTTATGATGAAATTATCATGACATATCATATCCATGGATGGAGTCCGCTATGCTCCACGAGCGGTAGAATAAGCGACTGAATTTCAGCCGCTTATTTTTGTTTTGCTCGGTGGTGTCCCATAACGGAATTAGATGTCTTTGTTTTCGGTTGGGTCACTGTCCGGCAACCGGGCAAAGACATCTTGCGCGATATCCCTGCTCTCCTCCTTGTCATGTAAGATCATGAATGCCATTACCCTGCTTGGCGGAGTTCAGGTGGGTTAATGCGGATATCACAATCAACGGCAAAGATGGCATCTGTAAATTGGTGAAAATAATCGATGGATTATTTGGCCAAATCAGAATAAAGCTTTATTTTTGCAGTGAAAAAATGGTCAATGCACTTTTGAGTCCTTCGTCCACCAGGGCGTCGGCATTGCTCAATCCTGCGAAATGAAAGCTATGACATCAGGATGTAGGCTTGGAAGCAGCCATCCTTTAAAGAGTGCGTTAGAGCTCACTGGTCGAGCCGGAAGAGTAGAGGTAGGGTGATAAAAGTACATTCCTATGAGCGGGAAAATTGACATTAGAGACAGAGAAACATTGCTAGAGTTGGCTTTCAGACACGAAGGCGATTTCTCCTGGCCTCTTGGTTTTACGGGTCACACCGCTGGCAGGTTCAGCGTCCACAAGGCGACTGCGACATTGTCAGATCAATGTCAGGGGAAGGTAAAAGCCGGATACTGGGGGTTCAAAGTGGTAAACAGCCCGCTACGAAACAGAACCAAGCGTTGATCGCTTGGTTCGCTTTTTATATCTATCCGTAGTAATGGCCTCGATGCCTTCAGCATCAGTCTTTAACGTGAGTTCGACGAAAATAAAGAGCGGATAATCAATGGATCAAAAATATAGAGACGCAAGATTTTGCGTCTCTACTTGCATTGTGTCAATTATGACACTGATTGTCAGGACATTATTCAGTTGAATCCACGTTATTCCGGGAATGTCCTACAGTCTGATCAGACTTCTTTTAACTTGTCGAACACCAGGCCACTGGAGGCTTCGGTGCGCGACTGCCGTTTGTGGACACCCAACCATTGATAGGTTTTTCCTCCAATCCAACGTGCTCGCTGGTAGTTCTTGGTCAGCCTGATGCCAGTTGCCTGGACGGCCTCCTCATGGATAACCATGGGCTCCTCCTTCAGCACATTTCCATTCTTGTCGCGAGTCACCACCGGGCGCATGATTGAGCTCTTGGGACGTACGGCATGAAGGTCAAACTTATTGCCATTAAAGATATAGCATGGCATCTTGCCGCGCCGCAGGATGATTTCCCTTCCACCCATAAAGAATGGAGAATTCTTGGTATCCTCGGTGGCGAGACGCTGAGGGATGAATGGGATCCAGTTGAACGGCACTGAAGACTGCAGGCTATAACTGAACTTGGCCCGTGGAGCCTGATTGCTGGCGGCCTTTTCCACCTCGGGCGCACTGTCTTGGCCAAAGACAATAGTATCGGGCTCACGGACAGGCTCTCCCGCCTTGTTACGTTCATTAACGATAGTCTCCAACTGCGTGGCATAGAGATTGGCGTCGAGCGTACCTCCACATCCGTCGGACACGATACTCTCAACACCCCACACCATGTTAGCAATCTCATCCCGCAGGATTTTGATTTCCTCGACAGGCTTGCCCTCGATTGTTGCAGCCAGTTGTTGCGCATAGTAAAGGCCGTTGATTGCTGTGCGTTTGGCATCGCCAACGGTAGAGTTGACAAACACTTGCCATTGTTCTTCATACTCACCCAGCTGTTCCTTGTTGCCGGCACGGCAATCGCCACTCATGGTGTGCCGCTGGCCAAAGGAATCAATCACGTCAATCCTCTCGATGGTAATATACTGTCCAATCTCGGTTTTCAGGGGGAAAAGCATCCAGTCATTGGAATACATCGTTGCAAATCTCATGACAACAGAGTTGGCCTCGGACGGCTCCTCGACGCTATTACCCATGAACACCTTACGGTCTTCCATCTGCCAAAGTCGCTTATTGGGTGCAGCGGCAAAAGAAGCCGGAGTTGGTAAGCACAGCACCTGCTCGGATTTTGAACTACTCGTTTGAGATTGGCCTGCCGACTGGTTATCATTATAGTCGAAAGTGTACCATGAGAGGCGTCCTCCCTGGTATCGGTCGCCAGTAAATTGCTTTCCTGCCACGTTAGTTTCTACCGTATAGCACAAGTCAGCTTCTTGCCAAGATTGACTATCCGAGGAAACGGGCTTGTACTTCTTTTGGAACCAAGCCTTGAACTTCGTCTCGGCCTCTTCTGAATCACCTTTCAAGAACGATTGTCCTTGCACCAGATGATTGTACAGAGCCTCCCCGTCGAAGATCTTACCACGATAGGCACGGGCATAGTTTTGCAGGTGCCGATTGAGAAGGTGTTCTTGCTGTGAGGTGACAGCGTCGGGCAGCACCAAGGAATCATCAAGAGCATTCCAGTCGATGGGAAAAGACTGGATGAGCCCCGGGAGATGCTCCTTAACGTTCAATCCGCTACTGCGCATCAGGTCCAAGAAATGTACCGCCGATTCAATCTTAGCCAGAAAGTCAATGCGAGGATTAATCTGCTCAGTAACGGGCTCAATGGGATCGCTTGAGCAATCTTCATACCGTACGATACATCTCACTGACATAGCCGTACCCGTATTATTACCTCGGAATTCACCCATCTGCCACTGGCGGGCAAGCATCCACAAGGGATCATGTACCCTGAGCCTCATGGCCTCGGTGGGGTCGGCATCCCGAGTTCGTCCTTCGATACGGGACTTAAACTGAAGCGCCAACTTGTTGCCGTCCCTGACCAGCATCTCCAGATTTCCCTCACCATATACACCTGTAACATCCTTCAGGTAGTTATTGGGTGTTTTGATAAATTTCTCGTTCATATTATTGTTGTTTTGTCATTATCACATATTACGGTTAACAAGACTTGCGCATGCTGCTGCGTCGGGCGGTTTTGCTATTTACCCTTTGGATCTTTATATTCAAGCAAGGGAAGCAATCCACCAGTCCAGCCATCCTTGCAGATCAGGTCAGGACTAACCGTGCGGCATTTCACCATGTGTATAGCACTCTTGAGCGAGTTGACAAGCATCTTCTCGTTCCAGTGCTTATGATTGTCCTTAGTCGCCATGGCAAGAAGCAGCGTCTGTGGAGCCTCAGCATCAGGCTGGTCATATCCGAAAGCCACAGCCGCTGTCTGATCCCTATAAGGAATACGTTCTACCCAGTGGTCAATCACGATACCCGCAAGCTGGGGCTCCTGTTGCTCAGAAGCAGTGATGAAATGCTCAGGATTCATTACCATATAAGTGAATGCATCCATGACGTCGTCTTCACTTTTGACAGGCGCTCCAAGCCAGTACTCTGCAAGCGGGAGTTGCATGGGAAGAATTGGGGCGACATCAATGCCATCGCACTTCTGGTACAGACGCACCTGGTGCAGATTCATCATCGGTTGCTCAACCAGAGCGAGATCACCTACCATCTCCTCAATATCGATTTCGTTGACATTCTCGAAATAGGGAGCATCAAATTGGCGCCTACCATCAGTTGAAAACCTCTTGACCTTATTTGCCTGTCTAGCAAAAGTATTGACGCGCACATTGGCATCAGGCACGAACGAAGGCACGACAAGATAACCTGTAACGAGTAGTGACTTGAGTGCTTCCATATAAGTAGTGTACTTGTGTTCGGGATCATCAGCCACCATCTTGCCTGCCTGTTCGAGTTTGGCCTGCAAATTCTCATATACCATCTGTAACGACTGGAAGAGTGTATGCTGGTCCTTCACCATATTTTTCCACTCCACTACCCCATCGATTGCATTTCGATTGCCAACAAAGATACTTGGGGTAACACAATCCAGCGCGATAGTATTGCCGATGCGATAGCAGTCGATCAGAACCCTTACCGCCTCGCTTACCATATCATCGGGCAGTGCCTTCATCTCATAGTCGGCATCCTCGGGATTCTGGATGGCCAACTGACGTTCCTGCAGTTGCTTGATGTTGACCAGCAGACGCGTGATATAACCGACCACATGATGATACTCGTTGCTCATGTCACTATACACGGCCTCGGAGGGCAGACCTGTTGTCTTGACCAAGTCATCATTGGTGAGCGGATGAGCCGCTGCGAGCAATTTGCGCAATTCATCGATGGCCATCGAGCACTCGCTGAATGCGTGTATATCATTATTGGTGGTCGAGAAGACAGATTCGCTGTCATACCTATTGTATACACCTGTCTTCATCCAGCTGAGCACCTCAACAAAATGGGTAAACGACGCCTTATCCGACGACAGGTAAACCATCTCGGCAGCACTGATACCAAGATCGCCCAGTGATAGCGGATTACCAACAGGATTATCCAACGCCATATAGATTTGGCCGGGATCATGCATCATCTGTCGCAGCCAAGCCTCCACCTTAGGCTCGATGCAGGCGAGCAGGTTATCGGGCTGATTGCAAACTGCATCGACGGACAGCATGGCCAGCATGTATCCATCAATCTGGGCACTGGTGATCGGTATCTCGGCTACCTCGGGCATGGGAATATTCTGGAGTTCCTTCAGGGCACGGCTAATTGCCATCGAAGCCTCGGTATTGCCCTGCGTGAGTTTATACACGCTCTCAGAGAGCACAACGTCGGTGAGGGCATCCTTCTCATCATCAATCTTATCGATGATGGTGATCAGTGCCTCGATTTTAGCCATCTGCTGTGTATCGCCATTGAAGAGCCTCATTTTATCGCCCTTGAGCCACCCCGCAACCGCATCTTTACCTTTCTCCTTGTACGTTGCATACTCATCGAGGAGTCTTGCTCCATTGAGCACGGTGATATTGGCAGGAGAGCCATCGGTCTGCACACTGGCGTTGTCCTCATCATTCACCGTCAAGGGATAACGCTGGCGCAGCGGGTAAATGCAACTGTCAAGCTCAAGTTTTCCTGGTGTGGTTTTCCAAGCCTCATGAATAAGACGTTCCATGTCGGCGCCAAGGATGCTGCCCAGCGAGAGACCATTCTGTATTCCCTCAATGATGCGTATGGCAGTGCGCACGCGCTCAGATGACAGGTTGACACCCATGTCATAGTTGTGAGCCTTGCCGTTCTTGAGGCTATTATTGTAAGAGCTGCGCAGTATTGCACCTGTTACCGCATGATTAATGGATGGAGCGATAATATATTCATCGGTACAACCGATCTTGTAGTCATCCTCCTCCCTGAGGTTGAACAGCCAGCCAAAGCAGCCCAGTGCCAGTCGATGGGAGCCTCGTGCCATCTTCATGCGTAACTTGTTGTTGAGAATACCCATCAGCCAGGCGTCAAGTCGATAGTTGAAAATGTCAAAGAACTCAATGACATAGTTCCTGATCACTTCAGGAGATTCGCTCAACTTGATGACCTTGTCGCCTAAGGGTCTCACACAATTGAATCCTACGATGCGAGCGAGGATGTAAACGACAATATTATCAATATCGAGTGCCTTTTGAACAGTAAAGCAAGCATCATCATGGGTGTTTTCATCCACAAGCTTGACGGGAACATAGTCATAATCAGGAATGATGTTCTTGATCTTGTCTTTGTCCTCGGCAGTAATGAGGCCCAGATTAGTCGCTATCTGGGTAAGTTCTTCGATCTGTTTCTGATAGACCTCTCCACGGAAGTACTCAGCATCGATAATGCCGCTCTTGACCATCATGCGCTTGAAGAACGAAGTGCTGCGCGGGGTATTGCCCAGGATGCGCAGATAATCTTGAGTCGTGACCGTAGTACCGCTGTTGTCGGAGTCCTTACCATAACAAGTAACAATATTCTCGGCAAGAATATTATTCCAGTGGGTAGTGAGCACCAGGAGGATCTTCTTCACGATTGCCAATGGACTGGACGACTTTACGGCAAGGTTCTTGAAGTCACAGACCGGCAGGATACCATAAGGCTGATCCCCGATCCTTATCATTGGGAAGGGGCCACGAGGCAGCACGTCATTGCACAGGTAATCATAAAGCAAGGGACTGTTCTTGATAGCCGTGAGCAATGGATTAACAACAGAGCCTAATTCCGGGTTAGTCATGTATTCAATCATCCATTTGTTGACACGACGTTGCAACTCGACCTCGGCTGAGCCTGGTTCATCAGGCACATCAAGATTACCCAAAACACTCTCCTTGAGACCGAACAGCTTGTCCAGAATGTCAAGGTCATTACCCTTCTCGGGCACGTGAGGATTCACACAGTTATAGGCCTGATGCTTGAAGCGCTCCCGCTGTTTTTCATCGGAACTGTCAAAGGCATATTTAGCATCCTCGGCAGTGATGATGTTAGAAGCCGTTTCAAATGAGATGATGTCCATCGCCTTGTTAGAATACAAGTGTGCATTCAACAGGTCATCAATCATCTTGCTGCACTCATCGGTGCCGGCATCGCTGATACCATATACAAAGATTTCATTGAACTCAAACTTGCGCTCGGATTTCTTCAAGCCTGTTTTCATCCCATTCAAGGGTATCGTAATCGCCATACCCATTCGCTCGGCTTCGTCATAATCGGTCATCCAGCTTAGACTTCCCTTGAGATACAATTGCTTGCTGCCATCGCGATAAATTTCTTTCTGCTCAGTTGCATTATCGAGATTGTTCAAATCGAGGCCCACCTGCAATTGCTTGGGCAGCCGATGTCCATATTGAACAATTGTGCGGCTGGCATTTTTCTTGGTCCTGACAGAAGCATGCACCACAAAGCGGTCGGGCAGCAGATCGGTGACAGGCACCGAGAACAGCTGCTCACCATTGTCGACATAAGTCGTCGGGAATGAGTTGACAAAGTTTTCATCGATTTCCTTGATAAAATCGTCTACAGTGAACCTATTCTCGCGGAACTCTTGTGCCTTGCGACACATTACCTGATAATTAGCCTTAGGAAAAGTGCGTTTGACAATGAAAGCGGCACGATAAGGCGGATAGATGTCACATAAAGCCTGCCAAAGCGCCTCAGGATACTTCTCATCCAATGTAAGCAAATTTCCATTTGGACGTTTTATAACACATAGTTTCCCAAAGATATACTTAAGCCAAAACTCCTTGCCAGCAAGATACTCTTCACGACTGATTTCCTTGGTTGCCTGTGAAAGAGCCACTACATCAGGATAGATTCTCAAGCACAAGCACTTGCGCTTTCTGGTGTTATTGATATAATAATTATCCCTTTCACAACTGAGGCTGTTCCTTTGGATGACCTTACATTTTCTGATATCGGCTATACATTTATCAATCCAATCTCCAGTCACATTTGAACTCATAAAGTTTGCCACATTTTCCACAAGTACAATCTGTTCTCTATAGTTGAAATAGGTTACAGAAATAATTTCGCTAATGTTAGAGAACCGCCGACGCCATACTTTAGCTTTATAATTTCTTTTACGAGGACTATATGATGTACTGTATAAATAAAGCTCGGCTTGCATCAACTTGGAGAGAAGCAAGGTGTAGCGCAGTGGAATTTTATTCTTGGACACAGCCCCATTAATACCCACCTTTTTTCCAAGCGAGCTTCTAAGGTTATTCACGTCATAATTGATAAACGATGTAAGATTATCGTAAAGCACCTTTGCCGATTTAACCAACGCGTCATGCTTCTGTGACTTAAATATCTCCTTGTTTTTATTAGATTCCGATTTTGCTACCTCTTTCCCATCACCCTTGGAATAGTGAAGAGGATAGGCCCTCGTCAACACAGTATAATTCTGTACAGGGTCATCAAATAAAACCTTCCTGATGCGTTCAATCAGGCAATTGAACTTGGCATACTGGCTCTTGGTCACCATGCCAGGCTCGATATCACCGGCCAGAAAAATAATTCTACGCTGGTGATAGTGGTTATTGCAATTAAACCATCTGTTGATTTCATCATAACGCTTACGGGCCACCTTGAAACGAGCAGTCTGAGAGTATTTCATGGGATTTCTTGCCCTGCGATGCCCACTAAAGAGGGGGCGCATGGCTGTATTTTCCAGCATACGGGTCAAGCGTTCAAGCAGGTTCAGGAAATTGGTTGCTTCTTTGTCGCTATGTGTCGTCAAGCGAGTGACATCATCCAGTGCGTCAATCAACGGCTTAAAGGCATCCTGGAGCTCCACACTAAGCGCGTTATAGATATTGGTAGTCAGGTCCTTGAGGTAAGACTTATCTTCGGCATAAAGCAAATCCAACTTTTTAAAAACGGGTATGGCATCTCGTATCGATTCTTTCGCGTCAAGTTCTTCATCTTCTTTAAGCGACCGAAGCACTTCTTGCAGCGCCTTGAATGCCTCCAATGCTCCCCTCTCGGGCTCATCGGTTATATCCACATTCCTCTCCATGATCTTGGACTCCAACCGTAACGGCAACATCAGCATCGAGGTATTGACCCTCTTTGCAGCAAAGTTTCTACTGGTCTGATCCCTTAATATATCTTGATATCTTTTCATTTTGCTTAGATCGTAAATTAACTACATGTTAAATGAATCATCACAGAGCCCGCATGAGATAACACTGTGGATTAACTATACCATAGGGGTTGTTCTTGCCCTCGGCCTGCTGAGAGAACTGCAAGGAAAGCGGTTTCTGCTGGAAGACAAGCAAGTAGTTCTTGAGGTCTTCCTTCTTGACGCCGCAAAATCCCACAAGATAGGTGTCGGAGGTTAGCCATGAAGCCATATCCTTTTTCTTTATCTGCACGTTATTGTTCTTCTTGCCCGGTGTACCTAAAGACTGAAGGAATACGTCGGTATCAGGGAAAGTCTGCATCAGTTCACCCTTAATGGCGAATACCAGCATGTGTGTCTTGCCGGCTTTATGGTTCTGACCGAGTTTGCCCTTCCACTTGTCGATGTCCTCGATGTCGTAGTATTTGGTCGTCAATTCCTCTTTCTTGGGCAACTCGGCCTGATCCCAGAACTTGCGGAAGTAAGAGCCACGTTGATCGGTAGGATATTCCCGCCACATGAGTTCCCGGCCCATCTCGGTGTTCATACCCATGAGGAAAGCCTCCTCGAAGGCCTGATTGCTGTAGAAGCAGGAAATCGTATTCTTGGCAAGGTTGCCTGAGGCGGGAAGCACATAGTCGACAGACAGCTCTCGCAGGTAGAAATAAGTGGGATCCAGGAAGTCGGGATGAATCATGACGGGATACTTGTCATGCAGCCTGCCATCCAACTGGTTGTACTCGGTGACCCCATACTTCTCGGCAAGTTCTTTAATCCTGTCCTTAGCCAGTTGATCGGGATCGATGACGTCGATAGCAAGCGGCTCGGGCATTAGATTTGGTCCAGTAGGCTCAAACTTGGTTTTGAGTTCGGCTTCAATCCTGTTTCTCTGATTATCCACCTCGTTCTGAATCTGCAGCAATTCCTGGTTATTGGCAGGGCTTATATCATTATCCTTTTTTACGTTCTCCAGAACAATTCTCATGAGTTCTTCGGCCGTAATGAGGACACAGCGTTGATCCCGCTCATATAATGAGATTGAGACATCAGTTGGCTGTAACAACAATGACTCCAAAGACAACATATTAAGACGCAATGTTTCGAGAACCTTGCGGTATTCGGGAAGAACAAAATACAAAATAGCCACATCGCCATTATCTTTAGCTATTTCGCGCATAAAAGATTTAGTGAAAGACCCATAAGTCCATTTCATCCATTTATACTTATTCTTCCCTGTATTACGTAGGGATGTCATGTATGAGTATTCACCGTTATAAAATTTGATCTGAAAATATGGAGAAGTATTCTTGTATTCGTATTTTGTGTCAACCAAAGGTTCAGATATTACCCATGTTGCATTAGTACGGCTCAAGGCAGCCTGGGTCTGTGTAATATGCCAAAAGATATAGCTGGTCTGTGGTCTATATTGCTCGAGCACTGTTGCAGCAGTAGAATTATTATTTTCAAATCCAAACTTGCCATTAATCTCATCGACCTCAAACAAGGTACCCTCAACCCTCACATGATACTTATGACTCATCGAGTCAAGACAACTCTTGGGTACAATGAAGAAATATGACGGCTTCTTATCACTCTTTTTGGCATAGTATTCGACAGCCAAAGGACGATTAGACATATTATTACCCTTGATAACAAGGCTCTTGAAGCACTCATCAGGGACAATGAATGTATGGCCATAAGGGTTCGTGACACTGATTGGATAAGGACGCATCGATGAGGCGCTCGATTTACTCTTTCCAAGCGCAGAAAAACCAGAGATCCTCATATCATTGAAGGTCTCGTAACTGTCTTTTAATCCCTTGAAAATATTATACGCTTTAGCCATATCCAACTCATCGGATTTATCATTCAGGATAGAGCGAATGGTCTGCCAATCTTCAGACATTATCAATGACTTGGGAACCACATTGAATTTCTCTTCATCTTCACCCTTGGCAATAAACCTTGCTTTGCCGTCGATTATCGCTGTCTCGAACAGGCCTTTCAAGAAATCGATATCGGACATACCATCTTCGTCCCAAGCCTTATTATCCTTGAACAATCCCGAGACAATGTCATACTTGTTGTCATTATCGATAATCTCTTTCCACATGTCATGATCATAGAGTTGTGCCAAATAATCCTTGGACATTCCGGCATAGACGGTCCCACTGTCCTTCACATGCATCTCGTTGTAATGATCGAGCATGGTATCGGGGGCTACATTATTGTAATAGATACCAGACGTCTGCAGCATGCGCAATGCCGCATCACTGATGAGGCCCTGGTTCTGCTTGTTGAGGACGCTTTTGTCGATTGAAGACCTGCTGTTCATCCCCTTGGCACAATCATTGACCTTATTCATCTGGTAATACTCACGCAGCATCTGATTGAGGACATTCACCACCTCGACCTTCTTCCACGCACGATTCACAAACTCCTCCTGATTGTTCATGACCACCGAGCCGCCCATACCGGCGACGATGCGGTTTTGGAGCTTGAGGTTCACCTCATTGACCACACCGGCATCAGGCCCTTTCTCAAAGTCGGCCCGCTTGGTCATGAGATGGCGCGCGCCATAAACGGGCGGCACGACCCAGGGATCCTGCTCCTGGTTGACCTCTTCCAATTCATTCTCGTCAAATACCGGGTTCAACGAGAGGTGCTTCTGGAGCTCGGTGCGGTAATTCTTGCCCTCGTCATCGATATTGTTGTAGGGAGTGGTGTTCATCACGAGAGCGGCAGGAACGTCAATCTTTTTCTCCTTGTCAAAGCTGACGGTCTTGAGCCCCGATTGGCTGATATCGACAGTGAGGTTGGCCTCCATCTTCTTGTAATCCTCGGCCGGAGTGAAATTCAACTTGTCGGCAAGGGCCTTGAATGTGCCCTCGTGGGTAGCGGTGATACACCTCCACTTGTAGTATATGGGCAATTCAAACTCGCTGTTGGGTTGAGGCGTAACCAGGACATTCATATTCACGCCGTCAAGACTCATGCCGAGCGCCGAGAGGCGCCCCTGCTCATAGGTCGGGACGAGAAGCAGCATATACTGTGTGCCCGGCTCAAGCTTGCTCATGCACAGCACACGTGAGATGCCGCAATCAGGGTTATCGTCAAGCATCTGGTTGACGGTTTCCTGGTCGAGTGTTCCCTGGAAACTGTCTTCGACATCAATCTGGGCATGGGCACTCTTGGATAGCTCATTATTGGAAGCAAAGACCTCTTTTATTCTTTCCTCGGTCAGATTGATGCGTGCAATCTTCACACCATTCCTGAAAGAGACCACACATTCATCTTGCTTGACGGCGATCAACCTTATCCAAGGATAAAAATCACTACTGGTCGGGGCAAATGGGGTGTATCGCCAGGGTAAGTCTTCTTCATAGAACTCCATGTAAGGACGATAACTGGCATTGAGACGCACATCACCCGACTCGGCCGGCGAAATATGACTAATCGCTCTCTTGTTGACAGACTTCACGTCGGCCGGGCCAAGCAGTTCAATCTTATTTCCGGGCAAGACCATCTTTTCGGTTCTGCCATTTCGGACATCCTTTGCCTGGAATTTAAGACTAATGTCTAATTGAGCACGCGTAGCCCCCGGAACAACATTTTCTTCAGTTTTAACATTGTTGATGAGGCCCTTGCGCAAATATTTCAATATATATACTTTATTACCCATGGTTCAGTAAGTAATTATATCATTTTTCTTGTATGGTGTCCAAAATGCTCACATAACGTTCAAATGACGCCTTATCATTCTTCTGGTAGGCAACACGTTTGCCTGTAGAAGAAGTGGGGATAACGTCAGTATTTTGCTGCTGGCTGGTGTTGCCATTGCGCACAAAGTACTCATAGGCCCCCAGGTCGCATTCAGTCGTCTTGCCGATGGTTCTGTCACTGCCATTCCTCATGGCGAAACCACAGGGATACTTGACATAGGACGGAGACTTGAGTTTCTCCTCGTTATCCATATTAACGTAAAGTACCGGAGCAAATTCCGCATCGATGGTCTGGCCAATCGCATTCTTTATCTTTGCCTCATCTTCACGCTCATCATGCTTGATAGACATGTTGATGATCTGGTAAGACCTTTGATTGATCTCTACTTCATCGAGCACAAACTCGTTGTAGTCGGAGGGAACGGCATCGTTGCAGAGGTCCATCTCCAATTCCATAGGAACAGCGCTCTGGCTGAACGAGAGTTCGCCATTGGGAGACAGGACGAGAGGCTTAGATGGCTTCTTGTCCTCGCCTTCCGGCTTCTTGTCATCGCCATCCTGCTTCTTGTCAGCGCTATCCTTCTTCTTGTCAATGTCTTCCTGCTTCTTTTCATCCATAAGAATGACATCACGATCGTTACGGCTATCTTCGTCAACGACCCAGTTATGGTGGTCCTTGATCTGCTCCTCAAGCAGTTTGAGCACCTCGACCTGCTTGTCGGGCAACTCCTTTCTCTTGCCGCCCCAGGTCACGTCAAACGCGACATCGACGGGAAGGAACAGGAAGCTGAAGGAGGCCTTACCCTTAGCATGCCAGGGACGAGGTCCGGCGAGTGACAATGCCAAGTCAACCGACAAGATGCGTGCGTTGCCTATCATAACCGCCATTCCGGCCTCGATATCGAACATGAACATGAACGGGTCGAACTGGAAGAGCGCGTCAAAGCCCGCATAGCCGACGATTCCGAACTGTGACCAGCCCACCTTGATATCGAGATGAGCACCAATCTGGAATGTGTTGGATGTTATCGCCAAATAGGTCTCAAGGCCCACTTTCAACACATCGTAGTCAAGCTTCATCGACAAACGGCGCATGTCAGATACATGCATTGCCTCCTCGGGCTTGTAAGCGGGATGGAAACCACCCACCGACATCAAGAAGCCCTTGACAGGTCCACCCCAGAACAGGCGGAATGCCATATCGCCCTCAAGACGGATGCCTACAATCTCGGAATCGTAGAGTGATGCATCAAACTGCAGTCCCTTCTTGAAATCAATCTCGCCAGAGAATGCCACATTGATGCGTATGATGTCGGTACCCTTGATACCTACGGCGAGGGCACCCACGATGATAATCGAGCAGGGATCAGGCACCTGGAACATGAGTCCGAAGCTGCACCTTACCACCGGCTCGTAGCTGATTTGACCCAGCAGGCCGACGAAGAACTGGTTGCGCTTGGCCGGGAAAATCTTATCGGCAGCCTTGCGCATGTCGTCGATGTGCTTCATCACGTCCTCGACAAAGAATGCGCTCTCGAGCGTACCGTTGTGAACCGACTCACGGATGGCGTCGTAGTCGAGCATCCTGTTCAGGCCCAGCATACCGCCAATAGCGGTCAACGAGAAGCCCAAGCCAAGCGGGATGCCGGGCTTGAACCGCGTCGAGAGCATGGCAACCATCGAGAAGTTGTTGCCGAAGGTCATCATGAGCATGGCCGAGACGCCGAATTTTTCAAGGACGTTCAGCTCCATGGCTCCGAAGAGCTCCTTCTTCTCGTCATCATATCCGATGAGTGCCGCGCCCTTTACAACTGAGCAATCGATGGCGATGCCTATGCCCTCGGGGAACTTGAAATCGAAGTCAAGATCAAAGTCGCCGAGGTCATAATGGCCTAATGAGTTCTTCTTGGCTATATTGAACATCAAGCCGACGCCAAGTTTCTCGAATGTCATCGTCACACAGTCGCCCAACTGAAGGGTGAATGAAGGCGCAGCCAGCAGTTGCAGCGTCCCGAGATCTCCCTTGACACAGCCTAAATCCACGCCAAGGCTTTGGAATTTCATCGGGCCGATATTCAGATTATCACAATCGATGTCGATATGGAATGAATAACCGCCATCCATCTGGAATCCCTTGAGGTAGTCATAGGCCAAGGGCAAATCGAACTTGGCCGAGATGTCATCCTTCAAGAAGGTAGAGAAGAAGTCATTCTCGCGCAACTTTATCACAAGTTCGAAGTCCTTTACCGCGACAAACACACCTGCAGTGAATCCATCAACAGGTTTGTTCTCCTCAGCGCCAAAGAATTTGGCCATGTCGGTACCCTTACCATCCTTCTCATCGAACTGGAATTTGGGATAGTTATGGTTGTAGAGCACATAGGCGCCGATGGGATAATTGCCCATTTTCAAATCCACATATTTGGACTCGATCATCGACAGTGACTTTGAGCCATTGTTGCGGCTAAACTCTCCATAGAGCAAACCGCCCAGGCACTTGGTCGAGCCAAAAGCATGGAACCTGCTGGTGATGCCCTTCTCGGAGTCCTTCTTGGACACGCAGAAACCAACGCTCAGGTCCTTGGTCTTCTCGGTCAGTTTCTCGGTGCCAATCTGGCCATCGGCATTCAGCGTGATGTGATGGTCATCCCCAATGTGGAAAGTGAGCAGCACTTTACCCTGCAGCAACAGCGTGAAGAATACCGCCGGTACTGCGTTATCCTCAGGATTTTCGGCCTCTTGATCGTCATCGTCCTTGTCGGGGGATTTGCCTTTGGACTTGTCCTTCTTATCTTTTTCCTTGTCCTTATCTTTGTCTTTGTCTTTTGCTTCCTCTTCTTCGGTTTGTTTCTCGTCTTTTTTCTCGACAAAGCCGTCCTTGCTATACAGGCCCGCCATGATGAATACCTGCAACTTTAGAGAAGCGTCCCAGTCAAGGACGTCACCGTGTTTCTGGTCCTCTTGAGGCTTGAGGTCAAGAATCGTGGCGTTGCACATCATGTTATTCAGGTCGTAGCTGCAAGTCACGTCGTTAAGCATATCGGTGAAAGCATTGCTTGGCAACGAGGGCAGCGAGGGCAGAACTTCGGCCACATGCTGCTTAACTTCTGCCGGTATGCCGTTGTACAGGGCCTGAACGAGCATCAGGATTTCCTTCAAGCCCATGTCGCTCTGCACAAAGTTGACGGTCGTGCCCAAGACATTCTGTACCCACGTTATATAATAATAAGGTACGTTAATCTCCGGGGCATTGATTTCCATCTGGATATTGAAACTTGCTTTTTCAAATATCGTCTTGACAAGCGCCTCATCATCCCTCACCGCCTCGATAAGAGCCGGCAATTGGTTGAGGTTGGTGAGTTTACCCTCAGGCAGGGCCTTCTTGATCTTGCTATTGTTCTTGGAGGCGGTGGTGATCGTTTTATTGACTTGCTCGGCAAAGGCCACCTGTGCCTCATGCAGCTGCTTGAAGAACGCATTGTTCTTGAGCAGGGACTGGATGGTGCTCTGGGCCTCTTTGCTCAAGTCGGTAATCGAGTTGATCAGCTCCTGCAGTTTCTTCTTGATGACATGCTTGATAAAGAAGATGATCTTATTCTTGATGGCCTTGATGATGGGTATGATATACTCATTCTTGAACCTGCGCCATATCTCACTGGCCAGGTCCTCAAGACGGTCGAGGAAATTCTTTGCAATCTTTTCAAGTGCCTCCTTGGCATTGTTCTTGAGGTTGTTGAGCGCTGCCTCGGCCTTGTTCTCGAAGAAGTCCACGAGTTTTTCGATCGTGTCAGGAATCTTGGTGACAATCTTCTTGATTGCTGCAGCGGTGGCCCTAATATCGGCTATCAGCTGGAGGGCGTAATCCTTTGCCTCGTCATACTTCGCGCCCAGTTCATCGAGCAGTTTTTTCTCGGCTTTCTCCAGCTTGTCCAACAGGGCTTCGACATTCTTTTTAATGGTCTCGGGCACTTTTTTCAATTCGCCGACGGCGCTCTTGACAGCGGCCTTCATGCGCTTCACCTCTTCCAGGATGCGGGCAGTAAGCTTGGTGATGATACCGAACACACATTGCTTAAAGCTGGTATAGTAATACTCGGGATCAGGCAGCACCACATCATCAATCGCTGTCTCGACGATGGTGATATAGTCGGTGATATTCAGGTTAGTCGCAAGTTGCTGCCTAACCGATGACGTGTCGTTGATCAACCGCAGGGCTCCCTCCTGGGAGATGAGTCCCGTGATATTGCCTAGGTCATTCTGGAATTCGGCCTTCAACTGGGTCACCAGGGTGTCAAGCCTGTTCTTCCACACATTGGGGCTGACCAGCGTCTGCACGCTATTGACCATGCCATAGGCCCATGCCTGCAGATCAGGCACAACGACCTGCTGAACGATCTGGGGAATGTTGGGCAACTGCAACGCAGTCTTCCACTGGGTGTTGAAGTTGACATTGAGGACACCTGTGAAGTCTTTTTCACTGATGCCCAAGGAATCCATGTTGAACTTCGTGGCCTTGAACCTGTCATAATCGGTTTTCAATGCCGAGACGCATGCCACCAGTTCATCGCGTTCCTGACCAAAGTTGATGACGCTTGTCAAGTCAAAGTCCAAGGCCTCCTTGAGGGTCTTTTCCACACATTCTGCCATCGGCTCGGCCAGTGTGGTTTTGATCACCTTGGGAAGATTAAGCCTGGGCATCCTGGGCATATCCTGCTTCAGCTCATCCCACAGGGCGCGGGCCTCGTCGATGCGCTGTTTAGCCGTGCCCGATGCTTCATTGATGGATTGCCCGGCCTCGTTGGCGGCATTCTTGACTTGTTTCTCAATATCCTTCTGGAAAGCCTCGGCTTTTTGGGTAATGGTATCGATCGTCTTCTTGGCTTCATCGACCAAGGTGTTGACTTCTTGCTTGACAATATCGCTGGCATCGCGCAGTGAATCTTCTACTGCGTCTTCCACTTTTTTAAGTTTGCCCTTGATATTGTCAAATTCATCTTGCAGGTCATCGGCAATGAGTCTTGCTCCCTCTTTGACTTCGTCCAGGACATCCTGCATCTCGTTCTTGAGCGCAGCGGCAAGTTCCTTGAGCATGGCGATCACATTGCGGATGGTAGTAACCACCGGTTGGAACCAGTTCCAGATGTCGTTGATGGTCTGCTGGATTTTCTTTTTCACTTGAGCAGCAGCATCTTTCATCTGCGCCTTGAGCTCGTTGATCTTCCTGATGACATGCTTCTGCAACTTGCGCAACAGGTCCTCAAGGAGTTTCTTGAGCGAGCTGAAGTCGGGAATATCGGAATTGATGTTGTGAAGTATGCCCAGGATTCTGGTCATCAGGCTCTCAACATCGGCCATGCTATCGATGGGATACAAGGCCTGGAAATGTTTGACGGGACGGGTGAAGAGGTCCTCCAGTTTTTCCCAGCTGATTACAGTGATGGTGATGGGATAACGCCATTCCTGGATTTTCTTCACCTCGCCGCTAAATTTCTCGGCGACCTGGTTGGCGTTGTTTTTAAACTTGGCGGCCTCCTTTATCGAGCCGTTGACAGCAGCCTCGATCGATGCTAAGCCTGAAGTGACATCGGTGGTCGCATCCATCATGAAGTCGTTGACCATCGCCAGTTGCAGGTCGATGGTACCCGCAGCGGCCACACCCATTCCTGTGATGTTACGTGTCGTCTTCATCGCATCATCCATCGTCTCGACCACCTTGGATGTAGTGTCGGCAACCAGGGGCGATGCCGTATCGATGGCAGCGCCAATCTTGCCTGCCACATCATCTACCGCGCCCTGTACTTTCCCCACGGCTTCCTTCAGGCCGTCAGGCAGCTGCAGGGTTATCTTCTTTTGCTCGACGATTCCCAGGAAATCAAGAATGCTATAGGTGATGCTGAGGCCATTGGCGATCTTGACATAGGTGGCATTATACTCTTTGGCGAGAGTTTTGACATCCCTCTTGGCCTGAGCCTCCAACTGCTCGCTCAGCCTGTTGTACAGGTCAGTGGCGTCGGCCAGAGTCTCCTGCATCGTGTTCTGGATGAGATCGATATTGGATTCAACCACATCCAGGACATTATCCTTCAGGACCTTGGCCAGCTCATTAGCGTTATTTATCAGCTGTTCTACACCCGATTCAATGGTGAACTTGGCAAACTCGATCTCGTCCTTGAACACCACCTTGGCATTCTTGAGCAGAGTCATGAGGATGTGGTCAAGCACCTTGCGGGCAAACTGCTTGGTGAGCATCTCGTTCTTGATGCTCATGGCCACGTCATGACTGGACTTCTCCAAGTCGGCTGCAACCGCCTGCCATTCCACATCGCTGACGAGTTTAACCAGTTCCATGACCTCTTTCACCAAGGGCATCACTTCACCGCCCAGTTTGACTATCTCATCCATGGTGATTTCACCATCGTCGGCCATCTTGCCGCCCGATTTCACCACCTCGGCAATCTTGTCGGTCACGCCAAGCAGTTTTTCGACAACGGTGCGAACCTCGTTGAGCTCCTCATAGTGGCTGATGTCATAACCCACTCTTGCAAAGACTGCATCAATAACAGGAATAAAATTCTCTATGCTTTGATCTTTTTCATATTTAAGAGCCAAGCATCTTATTCCTATAAACTCCTGCTTCAGATCAGCAATCAGCGCATCGCGGGTCTTCTCGAGCAAAAGACCCACTTTTGACAATATATTATTGTTTTCCGCCATAAGATATAGGTTTTCAACAGATTATTGATTATCAAAAATAAAAGGCTTTCTCTAAAAAAACGGCTTTATTTCCTCCTAATAGACTACAATCCACACGTTTTTTAAGGTTAAGACTACAAATTTACATAGCATTTTTGACATGTACAAATAAATTAGACTCTTTTTTTTGACACTCCTATCAAGAATTCATGTATAATTGAAATGACATTCACAATTGATGATTACACTTCCATCACTGTTGCAGGTGATTTATTGGCGTTGTAAGAGATTTAGAAACAGTTGCCAGGGCGATGTAAAGAAATTTGGATGATTATGCGTCAATCAGTAATTCTATTCGGAAGATTAGTGTCATTTCAATTATTTTTGGGTGATTTTTGCTAAATTTTGTTAACCGCAAGTAATTTTTAATGATTTTATTTGGACGAAAAAATCAAATGGCACTAAATTTGCCTTGGTTTTCATGGTATTAGTTTTTAAGATAGTGAAAATCCGCATGTCGGGAGACAAATCGGTTTTCAAAATGTTTAAGGTTTATGTTAATGGTATTAGAAGGTTAATTAGTTAAAACAAGTCCCTTGACGTCGAGTCAAGGGCTTGCTTTTTTATTCCCATGTTGAAAAAATGAGAAAAAAACGCTGTCACGATGAAAAAAAACGCGGTACTGACGTCACGATTGTAAATAAAGCAGTAATTTTGTTGATTAAAACATACTATTGATGGACGCTCACGAGAAAAAACTGCTGCTGCTCGACTCCAGATACCTGCGCATGACACAAATCTGGGCCGAAAATTCCTATTGCCGCCGCCGCCAGGTGGGGGCTCTGCTCGTCAAGGACAAGATGATCATCAGCGACGGCTACAACGGTACGCCATCGGGATTTGAGAACGTGTGTGAGGAAGAGACCGGCGACCGTTCCAAGCCCTATGTGCTGCATGCCGAGGCCAACGCCATCACCAAGGTGGCCCGCAGCAACAACAGCAGCGACGGCGCCACGCTCTATGTGACCACCTCGCCCTGCATGGAGTGCAGCAAGCTCATCATCCAGGCAGGCATCCGCCGCGTGGTGTTCGGCGAATACTACCGCATGCACGATGGTGTGGACCTGCTGTGCCGTGCCGGCATCGAAGTCGTCCACCTGTGGGAACGTGACGGCAACTACGAGCACGTGGAAATTACGAGCGGCAACAGCGAGAGTCACTATCAGGAAGTTGAAAAATATTTAGCCACACATAACAAATAATCCATAAGGCCATCCAACACGCAGACATGAAACAGAAGTCCACACGCCAACCTATCTGGTTACCCCTAGCCATCGCTGTGGCGCTAGTGGTGGGCATCTTTATTGGCAGCCGTTTCACCGCCAACAAACCTGTTGCCGAGAACGACCGCAAGCTCAATGCCATCCTCAACCTCATCGCTCAGGATTATGTCGACACGACCAATCTGCATGACCTGATAGAGATGAGTATTCCCGAGATCCTGAGCAACCTGGACCCGCACACGAGTTATTTCTCGGCCGAGGACCTGCAGGCGGCTACCGACGACCTGAACGGCTCGTTCAGCGGCATCGGCATCTCGTTTGTGATGGTCAATGACACCATTGGCGTGGTGGAGGTCATTCCTGGCGGACCCAGTGAAAAAGTGGGTCTGATGCCTGGTGACAAGATTGTCATGATTGACGACTCGGTGGCAACGGGGCCCAAGATCTCCAACGGCGAGGTGATGAAACGCCTGCGCGGCGACAAGGGCACCCAGGTGAAGTTGGGCATCAGGCGCCAGAACACCGACAAGCTGCTGACGTTCACTGTGACGCGCGGCGATATCCCCGTCAACACGGTGGACTCCTACTACATGCTCGACAAGAACACGGGCTACATCAAAGTCAACCAGTTTGGCCGGCACACCTACGATGAATTCATCACTGCGATGGCCAGCCTCCAAGAGGAAGGCGCCAAGCGGTATATGATAGACCTGCGCGGCAATGGCGGTGGCTTCATGGAGATGGCGGTGCTCATGGTCAACGAGTTCCTGCCCGCCGACCAGCCCATCGTGTTCACCAAGAGCCGCTACAAGCGTGACGATAGCGAGGTGTGGAGCGACGGCAACGGCTCGTTCCAGGATGCCGAGGTAACAGTGCTCATCGACGAGTTCAGTGCCAGCGCCAGTGAGATCTTTGCCGGAGCGTTGCAGGACAATGACCGCGGCCTGATTGTGGGTTGCCGTTCATTCGGCAAGGGCTTGGTACAGAAGGAGTTCGTTCTTCCCGACAGCAGCGCCATCCGCCTGACCACGGCACGCTATTACACACCCAGTGGCCGCTGCATCCAGAAGGACTACAAAGCCGGCGCACTCAACTACGAGAAAGAGCTGGTTGACCGCTACATGAACGGTGAGCTCTACAGCCGCGACAGCATGAAGATAGACAAGAGCCAGGTGTTCAGCACACTGCACGGCCGCACCGTCTATGGTGGCGGAGGCATTGTGCCCGACATCTTTGTGGCACGCGACACCAGCGGCATCACCAACTATTACATCGACGTGGTCAATGCCGGTCTGCTGCAGCGCTACGCCTTTACCTACTGCAACAACAACCGGGCATCGCTCAACAAGATGGAGGATTACAAGCAGTTCCTGCGCATGGCTCCCAGCGACGACGCCCTGATCAAGGACTTTGCCGACTATGCCGCCAGCAACGGCATCGCACCACGCTGGTACTACATCAACCTGTCACATGACATCATCGTGACGAACCTGAAGGCGCTGATTGCCCGTGACATCTTCGGCAACCAGGCGTTCTACCCTATCCTGAACCGCAACGACAAGACTGTTCAAGAGGCCCTCAAAGCCATGAACAAGCACAAAGCGGCTTTCCCCATCACAGAATGAGGCCTTAACGATTGAGCATGAAAAGGAGCCTGCCCATCTGGTTAACCATTGCCATCGCGTTGATTGCGTTTGCGGCAGGACTATTCATCGACCGTCATTACCTGAGTTCCGCCGACGGCCTCATCATCGATGTGCGCAACAACGGCAAAGTCAAAGCCATTCTTGACCTTATTGCACAAGAATATGTGGACACCGTGAATCCTGATGCCCTCATGGAGAAGAGCATCCCTTTCATCCTGAAAGGACTTGACCCTCACACCAGTTACTTTGATCCCCAAAATTCCAAGATTACTCGAGATCATCCCGATGGGGTCATTCCTGACATCGGCGCTGTCCTCATCGTCATCAACGACTCGATACATGTTGAATGTATTGTTCCTGCTGGTCCAAGCGATATAGCCGGCATCCTGCCTGGTGACTGTATCGTGAAGATTGACGGACAGCCCACTGCCAACATCAAGAAATCCTCAGGCGAGGTCTTCAAACTCTTATCCGGGCCCAACGGGAGCAAGGTCACGTTGAGCGTGCAACGCCATGGCTATCCCAAAATCCTCGACTACACAGTGACGCGCAACAGGATTGTAAAGAGAACCCTTGATTCGTACTACATGATTGACCAGAATACCGGATATGTCAAGGTCAACCAGTTTGAGCGCAAAACCTATCAAGAATTTGTGGAGGCATTAACCCAGCTGAAAGCCCAAGGTGCCAAGCGCTTCTTGATTGACCTGAGAGGTAACGGCGGAGGCTATATGGAAATTGCGGTGCTCATGGCCAACGAGTTCCTGCCGTCACGACAACCTATCGTATCGACACGCGGCAGGCGCAAGCATTACAATCACACGTACAAGAGTGACGGAAAAGGCGCATTCCAGGATATCGAGCTTGCTGTCCTTATCGACGAGTACAGCGCCAGTGCCAGCGAGATTTTTGCTGGTGCCCTCCAGGACAATGACCGTGCCCTCATTGTGGGTCGCCGCTCCTTTGGCAAGGGTTTGGTGCAGAAAGACTTCAGCCTTTCCGACAGCAGTATCATCCGACTCGCCGTTGCCCGCTACTACACCCCAAGCGGCCGTTGCATCCAGAAGGAATACAAAGGCTATGACTTCAATCAGTATATCGTGGAGCTGTTAGAACGATACAAGCACGGCGAAGCCTACAACAGTGACAGCATCAAGATCGACAAGAGCCAGAAATACACCACAGTCCACGGCCGCACGGTGTATGGCGGTGGCGGCATCATCCCCGACATCTTTGTTGCACGCGACACGTCGGGAATCACCAATTACTACATTGATGTGGAAAATGCGGGTCTATTACAACGCTTTGCCTTCACCTATTGTGAGAGAAACCGCAAGACTCTTGAACAAATGAGCGACTACAAGCAGTTCTTGCGAACGACGCCGATCGATAATGACATCATCAAAGAATTTGCCGAATTTGCCGCAAAAAGCGGCATCGTTCCACGATGGTACTACATCAACAAGTCACGTGACCTGATTTTGACCAAGATTAAGGCAATTATCGCTCACGATATCTTTGGTCCAGAGGCCTATTCGTCTATCGTAAACCGCAACGACAAGACCGTTCAGGCGGCCCTCAAGGCGTTAGGCCGGCACAAGGCCGCATTCCCCATCACCGACTAACCGAATACCCGATAAACGAAGATGACGAGGCAGAGGTTATCTGTCTCGTCATCTTCATTTAGAATCAGTTGGAAAGGATTCCTTTAAGTCTAGTCTTTTTTCTTCTTGCGAATGGTGACCTGTCCGTTGCGGAAGTTGTACTTGTCACCTCGCGGAGTGAGGAAGTCGATGCGTTTGCGCAAGCGCGGTCCCATCTTGTCCTTCACAACCCATTCGCCGTTAAGAGCGGGGGTTGACTCACTCTCCACAATAATCACGTCGCCCATTTTGAAGCCATGCTGCTTGAACATGTCATGCGATAGAGCGACCCATCGAATCTGATAGTTCTTCAACTTATCATAATTGATTCGGTCTCCACTTGCTGTTACCCAACCGGCACCACCCTGTCCAGGGTGATATTTGGTCGCATGCAATTTATAATCCTGCCCCACGGCAGACACAGCAATTACAACAGCAAGCGCTAAAAAAAATCGTCTTAGCATAAGTTGTTAGTAATTGGTTTGTACTGCAAAGGTAGCAAAACCATTTGAATTGACCAAATTTTTAGCCAATAAAGTGACTAGAAGGAATAGTCAAGTATCTGATTATTAAAGTGTATCGAGCGATTGTCGAATAGGCGGTCCATAGCCCCTGAAGCCACTAATTCGTCGGTTGAGCCGGTGATAACCTGGCGGTCGGTAGTGATGAGCCAGAGCTCGTCGGCCAGCATCAGGGACTGTGAAATATCGTGACTGGAGAGCAAGACGGCCTTACCTCGGTCATGGGCCAAAGTCTGCAGCAAGCGCATCGTCTCGATGCGGCTGGCCACGTCAAGAAAGGCCGTGGGCTCGTCAAGGATAATGATGGGCGTCTGCTGTGCCAGCGCTCGTGCAATCATCGCTTTTTGGCGCTCGCCGTCGCTCAACGAGGCCATGTATTCATTGGACTTGCCGATAATGCCTGCATCTTCCATCGACTGCCTGACTATCTCGTGGTCCTCGTCGTCGAGGCGGCCCAGGAAGCCGGTGTGGGGCTGACGTCCCAGTCCCACCAGCTCGGTCACCGTCAATGCGCCTGCCTGGATGCGCTCGGTCGAGACCAGTCCGATGAGGCGTGAGCGGTCCTTCTGGCTCATGTCGGCCAGGTTTCTGCCTTTCACCTCGATGCTACCCGAAATGGGGCGCTCGTCACAGGTAAGAGCGCGCAACAGGGTGGACTTGCCGGCACCGTTCTGCCCCAGCAGGGCAACCAGTTTGCCTTTCTCGAGCGAGAGATTCAGTCCCTGTAGCAACGTCACTGCAGTCTTGCCATTGCGGTAGCCAACGGCGAGGTCATGGGTAGTATAGATGGTATTATCGATGTTCATCAGTTAAAGTATTGGATGCGACGGCGGTTAATGATAATGTACAGGATGATGGGCACGCCGATGACGGGCGTGATGGCATTGATGGGGATGATGCCGTGAGGGTTGCTCACGCTGGCCACAGCACACAGCAGTGCTATGTCGGCACCAGCGAGTATCGTGGCGGGCACCAAGCGGCTATGGTTGCTCGTGCCCAGCGACATGCGGGCGATGTGGGGCACCACCAGGCCAATGAAGCCGATGGGGCCGCAAAAGGCGGTCACCACAGCGGTGAGCACGCCCGTGATGAGCAAGAGGATATTGCGGGTGCGGGACACGTTGATGCCCAGGTTGCGGGCATAGCGCGCACCCAGCAGTAGAGCGTTCAACGGCTTGATCATGAGTGCCGAGCCTATCAGTGCCAGAATGATGATTCCGGCATAGACTGGCATCTGAGCCACACTCACGCCCGAGAAATTGCCAAATCCCCAGGCGACATAGTTGTGCACACCCTCCTCGGTAGCCACCGAGTTGAGCAACTGCACGATGCTGGAAGTCAGGTAACTGACCAGTATGCCGATGATGAGCAGCATGGTATTGCTGCGCACGATAGCCGAGAACGCGATGAGCACCGCCAGCACAACGCCGGCACCCAGCAAGGCACCGACCAGAATGGCCATGTAACTGCCCACATTGCCGGACCAAAGGCCGCCCAACGTGCCGCCCAACGCCAATATGACGATGGCGACACCCAAGCCAGCGCCCGACGAGACGCCGAGGATGGAGGGACCTGCCAAGGGGTTGTTAAAGGTCGTCTGCAACAACAGACCCGAGATGGAGAGCGCCGCTCCAGCCAGGGCCGCTGTGACAATCATGGGAATGCGCGATTGCAGGATGATGATGTCCCACGCCTTGTTGCCGCTGCCCTTGCCAGTCACGATGTCCACAATCTTGCCGACAGGAATATCCACAGAGCCAAAGACGAGGCAAGCCAGCATGAGCAGCACCAGCAGCAGCGTCAAGGCAACGATTGTGATATTGAATCGGCGGGAGGTCATCGGCAGGTCAATCTATGTGGTGATACATCTGATTCCGGTAATCGGGGAACAGTTCGGGATGCAGGATAGCGGCGAATTCCCGCAGGATCACCTCGGGATGGAACGGGATGCGGTCAAAGAAGCGGGTCTTGTCGGTATCGCACACATACACATGCTTGTTCTTGAAGGCGGCCATCTCCTTGTTCAGGTCATAGGCACCCTGCAAGTCCTTGAGCGTGTTGATGTTGGTCCACTTGATGAACCAGTAGTCGGCATCCTGGGCAACAGCGAGCACCTGGTTGAAATCCAGTGCCAGCGACCCCGTGTTCTTGTCATCGGCCCACAGGTAACGCCCACCCGCATCGGTAAGGATTCGCGCCATATAGCTCTGACCGCCAGGCACATTCCACACGCCACTGATGACCATCTCGGTCACAACGGTGGGATGCGACTTGGCCCCTGCAGCCTTCTGTTTCAAACCGTTGTAAGCGGTAACCACCGCATTGTAGAGGCTGTCGGCCTCCTCACGCTTACCCACCAGTTCACCATAGAACTTCACCCACTCGGCACGTCCCAGCGGGTCATATTCCAGGTAATCGGCACACTCGATGATGGGGATGTCGAGCGTGGCAATCTGTCCGTAGCTGGCATCCTGATAGGGCGAGAGCAGGATGGCATCGGGCTGCATGTCGATGACCTTTTCTACCGTGGGGTTCATCGAATTGCCGCAGTCGGCAATCGTGCCGGCAGCGACGCCCTCGACAATGGCAGAGTCAATAAAGTACTGCTTATCCACCACGCCACGCACGGCATCGAGGGCACCCAGCTCTCCCATGAGGCTCGTGTGCACCGACGAATAGACCAGCGCATTCTTGACAGGCGTGCGCACCACGGTTCCCTCAGGCAGGCAGGCAGGGAGCAGAGCACTGGCAGGCACCAGTACATAACGGTGCAGCACCCCACCCTTCCACGGGTCGGCCACGGTGACCAAGGTGTAGTCGGCCGTGCGCTGCATCGAGAGCAACCTGGCGGCAGTAATGATGGAATCCTGCTGATTTAATGCCATTTCGGTTTTTCCGCCCCTGAAACAGGAACAGAGCAGCAGCAAAACGGCAGATAGAGCTATTAATCTGTTGAAATGATTCTTCATTACACTAGGGTTTCCTGGTTAGTATCCCACCAGGTCAAGGATATAGGGACGCATGAAATCCTGTGAGGCGCGGTCGATATACTTGTAGAAATAATCTTCGATGATGTACCGTTTCTTGTAATCCTTCATGCCCTCGTAGCGCACCTTGAGATCATGATAATCAGTCAGGAGCTCACTCAAGTAGCTATGTGTCACATGCTTAACCGTTCGATTCACAAAATCGATGTAGTAAAAGGCCTGTGAGTAAGACGTGACACCGTCGGAGTCATTGCCAAAGAGAATGTCCTTTACCGTCAGCGGTCCATTGCCCGTCAGGTATGCTACCTTATCATTAAAGAATATGGGAATGTATCCACTGAATCCCTTGACATCACCGTTGAAGAAATCCCTGACATATTTGCTGTTGATGAGAAAGATGCTGTCGCCCTGAGACAAGGCGATATAATCATTCTCGATGGATTTGTTGGCTTCGTCATATCCAGTCTCGATATAAACCTCAAAGGGTGTTTCGGCAAAAATGACGGGATTGACCACATAAGCCGAAGGCTGCAGATAGAGCATCTGCTCCCACGTTTTGTAGAAATAGATGGTGTCATGGGCCATGCTCACATTCTGTGCTGTGGCACACAATGACACTGATGCTATAGCCGCCAACACGATAAACTTTAACCTGTTTTTCATCTTATCCATGATAATTAGAAAGTTTTCAGTACTTGATAGAGTTTGCGGGTGGGAAGACCCATCACGTTATAAAAGTCGCCACTGATGCCCGAGATGCCTATGTTGCCGATCCATTCCTGGATGCCATAGGCACCGGCCTTGTCCAGGGGGCGGTAATGCTCGATGTAATAGTCGATCTCATCGTCGGTGAGTTCGGCAAAACGGACTATACTCGTGTCGGCAAACGCCTCGGTGCGGTCCTGCGTGGTGACGCACACGCCACTGATGACCCTGTGGGCACGTCCCGAGAGTGCCCGCAACATGCGATGAGCGTCGGCCTCGCCATCGGGTTTGCCCAGCACTTCATCGTCGAGCACCACGACCGTGTCGGCCGTGATGAGCAGTTCATTCGGCTGCAGCGGATGCCCCTCGGCCTTGATGCGGGAGAGATAGACGGGAATTTCCTCGACGGGCAAGTTGGCGGGGTAAGTCTCGTCAATGCCCTTGATGGCCTCGACACGGAATGTGACTCCCATGTCGTTGAGCAGTTCACGGCGCCGGGGCGAGTTGCTGCCCAGCACCACGTCATATTTTTCAAGATTATTGAGCATTATCGTCAAGCGGGTTTCGGTTCATGATGGATTGCGTAATCATGTCATAGATCTTGCGCTTGTCACCGTCCAGCATAGCCAAGTGGTTAGCAACGACTTTCTTGTCGTGGCGGATGGCTGGCCCGGTCTGGGACTGGGCGGGTGACAGGCGGTCAAGTTTCTCGACCGTGGTACGTATCAGGGGCCTCATCGCGTCAAACGGCAATCCTGCCTCACTCAGAACCTCGGCAGCTAGCGTCCACATGTGGTTGGCGAAATTGCACGAGAAAACCGAGGCGATATGCAGTTGCAGGCGCATGGCACTGTCGGCCTCGACGACGTGGCTAGAGAGCAAACGGCCCAACGCCAGCAAGTCACCGAGGGCGGCATCGTTGTTGGCCTCGGCAAAGAAATGGACGTCGTCGAGCGGGGTGACGACCTGACGGGAGAAAGACTGCATGGGCCAGAGCACACCGCAGCGGGAGCGATGACCGTCAAACAGATCGATGGACATGCTGCCCGAGGTGTGCACCCACAGGGCTCCGTTGTCGGGAACGGCGGTAATGACATCGGCAATAGCATCGTCACTCACGGCAATGATATAGGCGTCGGCATCGGGCACGAGCGCCTGCAGGTCGTCGGTGGCATTGTTGCAGCCGATGGCATGGGCCAACGACCGGGCATGAGGCAAGCGGCGGCTGTAAATCTGAGCCACCTGGCAACGCGCCGACAAGGCATGCGCCATGCTGGTTGCCACGTTTCCTGAGCCGATAATCACTACTCGTTTCATTTGTCATGCAAAATTACATTTAAGACTCGAAATGCGCAAAAAAGTTTAAGTAATTCAATAGTTCTGGCCACTGTACCTTGTGAATTCAGCCAGTAAAAACTGATTGAAGCTGAGAATTGTTGAGGAAAAGATGTACCTTTGGCTACGTCCAAGATAGGCCGCGCCTTAACAATAGGCAGCAAAAAGCATGTTTTTCTTGCCATTGTCTTCGGCTTGCACTATCTTTGTCCAATCATTTCAACCAAAAGCTATGAAAGAGATCTATTTTGCAGGAGGATGTTTCTGGGGAACAGAACATTACTTTAAACTGGTGAACGGAGTTGTGGAAACCGAGGTGGGCTATGCCAACGGCCATACCGAGAATCCCACCTATCAGGATGTGTGTACCGACAAGACCGGTTTTGCCGAGACGGTGCGGATTGCTTATGACCCCGAGGTTATCTCGCTGGAGTTCCTCACCGAGATGTATTTCAAGGCCATTGACCCGACGAGTGTCAACCAGCAAGGACATGACAAGGGCACCCAGTACCGCACGGGCATCTACTATACCGACGAGGCCGACGTGCCGACGCTGAAGAAGGTGTATGACCGCGTGCAGGCCCAAGTGAAGCTCCGCCTGGCCGTTGAACTGCTGCCGCTCAAGAACTTCTATACAGCCGAGGAATACCACCAGGATTATCTGGACAAGAACCCTGACGGCTATTGCCACCTGCCGCTGGAGCTGTTTGAGATGGCCAAGCAGGCCAACCGCAAATGACCTCTCCCATGCGGCAAGCCCTAGAAAGGATCTGGCCACAAGTCAAACGGTGGTGGAAATGGTGGATCGACACTGACAACCGCTGGCTGTCGGTGCCATGCACCATTGCCGCGCTACTGGTGCTGCTGGTGCTCGTCAAGAGCGTCCAGGGCATCGCCTATAACTTCACCCGCGAGTGCAAGATTTACAAGTTGGGCTACCCCATCGAGGAAGCCCGTGTGCTGGCAGCGACATTGAGTGATGCGCAGGCCGATACGCTCATCGCCCACCAAGAACATGACACCATTGCTATCCCCGTCATTAATGCCCGCTATTTCATCGCCGACAATTTTGACCGCTACCTCGCCTATCACAAGAAGGACACGACGGGCGCACCGCTCGACGTAATCGTCTCCTTTGTCAACGTGGGATACGACCAGGACAGGCTGGAGGTAGCTGTACCTTGCGATACGAGCAAGGGCCAACTGATGCTGGTCAATGGCCGCCATTACCTGGATGAGAACTACAAGCCCGACAGTTTAGCGACATTCAGCATGGATTACTGTTATGAGAACCAACAGGCTCAACCTGTCGTGGTTGATGCATTCATGGCTTTGCAGCAGGATTGTAAGAAACAGACCGATGCCCAGCTGATGGTCAACTCGGCCTACCGTTCCTATCAACAGCAGATAGGGACCTACAAGCGCAACCCCAAAGGATATGCCGCCCAGGCTGGAAGCAGCGAGCACCAGACGGGTTTCGCCATCGACGTCACGTCGCGGCAGCATCCCATGAGATGGCCTTTCGATAAATCAAAGGAGGGCGTGTGGATGCGTGAGCATTGCCATGAATACGGCTTTATCCTGCGCTACCCCGAAAGGCAGTCGCGTATCTTTGGTTTCGCCTACGAACCGTGGCATCTGCGCTACGTGGGCAAGGAAGTGGCCAAGCGCATCCACGACGAGGACATCACCTTCGACGAGTATTACGCCTACTACATCGACAACAAAGAGCCCCACGCGAAGACGCCAAGTCGCTAAGAAATCATTAGAGAATAACCGGATTTGCTGGCGACTATTGAGAAGTTGCCGTGCAGGCCATGGCGGCTGCCCATGGCGGCTGTGACCATGCCCATGGTCATGCGCAAATTCACTTCTACACAAGGATTTAAGGCGATTTTGCCGTTTTCATCCCAGTAAAGCATCATGTCGATGCCCAAGTATCCATTATAGTGCGGGGCAATAAGGTCATCTATGACCATGAGGACTTGACCTATCACTGGGTCAAGATCGGGATACATACCCAAAAGCATCTCATGCAGTTCTTCCATCGGGGCTACCCTACCCGCTCCGAACTGGCTGTGGAAGTCGCTGTCAAAGACCGAATAGCCCATGAACATCGTATGGCCATCACGGCACTTGCATTCGATGGCGAAGTCCTGTACCCTATCCAATCCCACCTCGCACAAGAGTGAGCCTTGACGGTTCAAGGCGCCTTCTATCCAGCGGGGCACATGGTTATCGCCTGTAGGGTCGATAACGCGATAGATGCCCTTGCCGCTGCCCGACCACGGCATCTTCAGGTAACAGCCAGGGTGGGACGACGCAAAAGCCATTACATCATCGTAGCTATCCAGTTCCATAGGACTGGGAGAAAAAGCGTTTCCCAAGGCTTGATGAACAGCAATGCTGGTGCGACGATGAGACAAGCGACGAATCCAGTCCAGTTGTTCATCGGTGGGCAGATTGTCGGGCGAAACGCCCGCTTGCAACAGCTGGTGGCGCAACGTGGCATCCCAGCCCCAGGGGTGAATGCGGCAATCGCCGAGATCGGCGATTTTGCTGATGGGGACGGGCGTTATGACAAGATGATGGTCATGGAGCCAGCGGCGGTCCTGGTCAATCGGGCAATCGTCAGGGATGGCGATATAGGAGCCAGCGGGTGCTACCCAGGCGGGCAGCAACCGCAGGTCATGACGCAGCTGGCGGGCAAACGGCGGCGCGGTGTAGTTGTGCGCCCCATGTGCCAGCGCCAAGTCATGCTCCGGATTGAAAAGATAAACGTTTTTCATCTAAATGCAAAGGTAGCAATCTTTTGGCTGACAAATGTAAAAAGATTAGACACTTTTATTCAAAAAACAGTCAATCAGCGATAATTATGGAAAAACAAATTGTGGGAAGCAATAAAATGCATTAACTTTGGGCCAATCAAAACCACTAACCACTAATACGGTACCGATCATGAAACTTACAACATTTTTCCAACGAGCATCCCTGCTCTGCGTGTTAACAACAGTGCTGGCCTTCAACAGCGCCCACGCACAGATTCCCACCGATTCCATCGTCGCCGACTTCAACGAGTTTGTCAGACTGCTGGAAGAGACACACCCCGACCCGTACACCAACTACGGCGGTAAACCCTTCTTCCGTTTGGAAGCCATGGATACGCGATTCGGTCTAATCGAGGATTCGGTAACCAACTCTGATGAACTGGCACGCCGCATCACAAAATTCCTGGTACCACTAGAGGACGGCCACACCAATATTAACATGGGATTCTCTTCATTTTTTGAAGAAAGGGAACCCGAGATGGGGGCTCCCATCAGTTTTTGTCCAATAAGTGACGGTGTTGTCATCAACTCCATCACGACTGAATATAAAGACCTTATAGGCAGTCGATTAATCGCTATCGAGGGTATTCCCCTCAAAGAAATCTGCACAAATTTAGCAGAATATCATACTGCCGAGAACGAAATTGGTCGTATTTCCAACTTCTGTTTTATCAGCAGTCTCTCACCAAACGAATTAAGAAAAGCGATACCCGACATGCGCCAGGATTCCATCACGTTCCTGCTCCAGACCCCCGAGGGCAAACAAATGAATCTGACTCTTCCTCTCATTGATAAATATGGTTCTGGTGCTAATATCGAGTTATCCAGTGTTGAACACACTAAACCATTCCCTGGCCAAGGGAATCTGTCCTACCTCTTTGTTGATGACAAGAAGAACACGATGTACTTCCGCTCAAGTCAGATCATATCCCGTGATGCGCTGGAAATAATGATCAATCGCGGCATGGACGCCGGTCAGTATCTCAAGAGGACATATATGCAATTTAACGAAGATGAAATGCCTAACGATGTGAATAAGGCCTTGGCCAAGATTCCGTCATTCAGTGATGAATTTGGAAAGATGCTTCAGGTAATGAAGAAGAACAAGAGCAAAAACCTGATTATCGACCTACGAGGCAATAGTGGTGGCTTCACGCCCATCACCCTTCCCACACTTTACCAGTTGTGGGGCGACAAATACCTCGAAGAGGCTCCACGATTCGGCATCAAGTTCATTCAGTTATTCTCACCCCTGTACATGAAAAAGATGAACATCACTATGGAACAGTTAAATGCCGAGATGCAAGACTCTGGGTTCATCTTGGGCGATTATATCGCTACTAGCGAAGATGACTATAGTCCCGAAGAAATCACTGATGAGTACCGCGTCAAGTCGATTGAGCAAATGGCAAGCAGTGTCAAGGATAAGCTCATGGCACAACATGGCAAACCCGTCTATACGCCCGAGCACGTGTATGTATTAATCAATCCAACCACATACAGTGCTGCATTCCACTATGCGTTTTTCCTGTGGAAAATGGGAGCAACGGTTGTAGGACTGCCCAGCAAGCAAGCGCCAAACACCTACATGGAAGCGACTCCGTTTGAGCTACCGCGCACCAAGTTGAAAGGCAATATCTCTAATTCACTACAGCTGTTCATGCCAAATGATGACCCTCGCGCCCATCAGTTCACGCCCGATCTGATGCCAGCCTACGAGGACTACAAGCATTACAACTTTGACCAGAACACCGAACTCCTGTTCCTACTCGACTATATCAAGAACCAAGAGTAAAACGACTACACTACGAACAAGGCGGTCTGCCATCAATCAAGCTTGTAATTATGTCCGCGCTTCGCACGGAGAAATTAAACAAAATTTATTAATAAAATTAAAATAAATAGTTAATATCTTTTAATTTTTATACAAATTTTTGTTTAATTTCTCGGCCGATAGGCCGATTGAAAATCCTGAGGCGAATTATGACACACCACCTTGATTTGTTGTCGGGTGTCTTTATTTGACGTTGATGTTGACGGTGGATTTCATGCCCGTGGCGGGGTCCTTGACGGTGAGGGTCATCACGCCTGGGGTTTTACCGGCTTGGCAAACGACTACCAGTTGGCCATGGAAGAGGCTCATCTGGGGCTGAGTGAAAGGCTCCAGCGAGGTGGCATCGCCGTTGCAAGCGGCCTTGTAAGTGCCAGCACCTGTCACACTGAACTCAAGCCTGTTGGCGGCATCGGGGCACAGGGTGCCGTTCTTATCGACGAGGCTCACCGTGATATAAGCCAAATCGTTGCCGTCGGCCTTGATGGTCTTGCGTTCGGGCTCCAGCAGCAGACGCTTGGGCTTGCCGGCGGTGCGGACAATCTGCTGACCTGCCTTGTTGCCGTTCTCGTCATAGACGACAACTTTTAACTCACCAGGCTGATAGACCACGTCGCGCCAGCGCAGGCGGTAACGGTCCAGACGGGCGGTATCGCTCTTGGTGATGCGGCCCTGGCTCTTACCGTTGACAAAGAGCTCGGCTGTGGGATAGTCGGTATAGCAATAGACGGGAGTCACCTTGCCCTTGCGGTCGGGCCAGGTCCAGTGCGGCAGCAGGTGGATGGTGTGCTCCTGCTTGTTCCAGTGGCTGCGGTACAGGTAGTAGCGGTCCTTGGGCAGGCCAGCAAGGTCGCAAATGCCGAAGTAGCTGCTGCGCGAGGGCCAATATTCGTCGTAGGGGGTCGGTTCGCCCAGGTAGTCATAACCTGTCCACACGAACTCGCCCACGGTCCAGTCACGGTCTTCCTGCATCTTCCAGTCATCGTCGGGCAGGTTGCTCCACCAGCAGTATTCCACGTCATAACCCGAACACTGTCCGTCGGGCCAGGCCTTGTTGGTGGTACAAGTGTCGGGGAAATGATAAACGCCTCGGCTGCTCACGGTCGAAGCCGTTTCGCTGCCCAGGATAAAGCCCTGCGGCAGACGCTCAAACAACTCATCATACCTGTGGAGGCGGTAGTTAAAGCCAGGCACATCAGCCACTTGGGCAAAACCGCACCAAACATCGCCGTCGGGTTGGTCCATACCACAGGTCACCATGCGGCTGGGGTCATACTGGTGGCACAAGGCAATCAGATCCTTGTAGCGCTTCACGCCCTCGGGCTTCCACTGCTCGGGAATCTCGTTGCCCACGCTCCACAGGATGATGCTGGGATGGTTGCGGTGGTTGAGCACCAGGTTGCGGATGTCCTGCTGCCACCACTCGTCCCAATAGCTGCCGTAGCCGTTGCGCACCTTGGGCTCCTTCCAGCCGTCAAAACTCTCGGCCATGACCATCATGCCCAGGCTGTCGCAGATTTCCATCTGCATTGTCGAGGGCATATTGTGGCTGGTGCGGATGGCATCGGCACCCATGGCCTTCATCATCTCAATCTGGCGGATAAGCGCTGTCTTGTTGATGGCAGCACCCAGCGGGCCAAGGTCATGGTGCAGGCACACGCCCTTGATGCTGCGGCGCACGCCGTTGAGTTGGAAACCGCCCTCCTTGCTGAAGGAAACGGTGCGGATGCCGACCTTGGTGCTCTGGCGATCCATCTCCTTGCCTTCACACAGTAATACGGCCGAGATATGATACAGATAGGGTGACTCGGGAGACCACAGCGATGGATGGTCCACCGTCATCTGGGTAGCAAAGTGGCCCATACCGTCGGGGGCAGTGCGTTTTGTGGCTACCACCTTTCCTGACGCGTCGGCCAGTGTGATGATCAGTTCATAGTCCCCGTCAAGCGAACTGCCGGCATCGAGCTGGTGCTCGACTTGCAGACTGGCTTTGTCGCCGTCGATGCTGAGTGTGCGCACATACATTCCCCATGTGTCCAAGACGTTAAAGCCTTTAGTCATCAGGAGTTTTACGGGACGGTAGATGCCGCCGCCGGGATACCAGCGGTTACTCTCCTCCTTGTTCTCGAGTCGCACCTCCAGTTCATTGACCGTCTTATTGGGGTGGATATAGGGAGAGGCATCGACAATGAAGGCATTGTAGCCGTAAGCCCAATGTCCTGCCAACTGACCATTGATATAGACATGGGCATCGGCCATCGCACCGTCAAACACAAGTTGAACGTGCCTGTAAACTGGGGGTACGGTGAACGTAGTCTTGTAATAACCCTTGCCAATCCAGGGCAGAGCGCCCGAACGGCCGGACTTCTCGGTAGCGACGTCCTCGCCGTTTTCCTTGATGGCCACGACCTGCAGGTCCCATTTCTTGTCAAACGGGCCGCTGATGGCCCAGTCATGGGGCACGGTCACCTCTTGCCACTTGATATTGTCGCGCGAGAACTGCCAACCCTCGTTAAGGGTCAACTCAATCTTTTCCTGAGCCATTGCCACCATGGTGACAAGTGCAGTCAGCAGGATTACGGTTATCTTTTTCATTGCTGTTTCAATTGCTTGTTGATGTTATCGATGTAACCCAGCAGCTCGTCGCGCCCACGGCAGTCCTCACTCGAGGTCATGAAGATGGGGGGCAGTTCGTCCCAGGTTTTATGCAGTTCCTTCTTGTATTCCTCGACAGCAGCAGGGCCAGCGACCTTGCCCAGCTTATCCATCTTGGTGAACACGATAGAGAACGGCACACCGTGTTCTCCCAGCCACTGGATAAACTCGAGGTCAATCTTTTGCGGCTTGAGGCGACTGTCGACGAGCACAAACAGATTAGTCATCTGCTCGCGGCCGAGCACATAACCCTGAA
>JAEEGI010002393.1_pt1 | contig 46112 bp, 41 predicted proteins | sample 8958751 | NCBI WGS metagenome assembly JAEEGI01 (sample SAMN16246545, study PRJNA631951) | gut metagenome | biome: gut microbiome; feature: rumen; material: KS-attached | host: Bos | place: Iran: Karaj | collected 2018-10
CGCGCAGACCGTGCAGCCGACGCAGGTGGTGACGTCGATCTTCGCTTTCTTGTTCTCGACCATGACCGAGGGGCAGCCCACGGAGAGGCACTTTTTGCAGCCGATGCACTTACCGGTATCGACCTCGCACTTGCCGATGTCGTGCTTGATGCGCTTGATTAAGAGGCACGGACGGCGCGTGATGATCGCCGCGGGAACGTCGGAATTGACCGCGTTCTGCACCGCTTCCTCCATTGCCTTGAGGTCCTGCGGATCGACGATGATGATGTTCTTATAGCCGTAGGAGGCAAGGATGTCCTCGATCTTCAGCTTTTCGGCGATCTCGCCCTCGAGCGTGAAGCCGCTGCCCGGGTTGTCCTGATGACCGGTCATGCCGGTGATCGAGTTGTCGAGCACCACGGGGATCACGTTGCCCTTGTTGTAGATGATCTCCGCCGCGCCGGTCATGCCGGAGTGGAAGAACGTGGAGTCGCCGACCACGCCGAAGACCTTCTTGTCCGTTTGACCGGACGCCTCAAACGCCTTTGCCATGCCCATTGCCACCGTGAAGCCGCCGCCCATGCAGACGACCGAATCCAAAGCGTTGAGAGGCGGCGCAAAGCCGAGCGTGTAGCAGCCGATGTCGCCTGCCACGACGTAGTTCTTATGTCTGCCGATCGTGTAGAAGAAGCCGCGGTGCGGGCAGCCCGGGCAGAGCGCCGGCGGACGGGACACGGGCTTGACGCCGACGTCGACCGTTTCGGGTTTCTCGCCGAACAGACGTTCCTTCAGAAGCTGCGGGTTCAGTTCGTACATGTTGCCGATGAGCTCCTTGCCGATGCATTCGATGCCCGCCGCTTTGATCTGCTCTTCCATGAACGGATCGAGTTCTTCGACGACGTAAAGCTTTTTCACCTTCTTCGCGAAGGACTTGATGAGCTCCATGGGAAGCGGATTCGTGAGACCGAGCTTTAAGAACGAAGTTCCCTCCGGGAACGCGTCCTTTGCGTACTCGTACGCGATCGAAGCAGTGATGACGCCGATCTCCGAACCGTTGATCTCTTCCTTATTGAGCTTCGAGGTGTTTGCGTATGCTTCGAGCGCCGCAAGGTTCTTTTCGACCTTTGCGTGGTTCTTATACGCGTTTGCCGGGCTCGAAACGTACTTCATGTTGCGCTTGTACGCGGGAACCTCGCGTTCGATCCGTTCGCCGAAACGGACAAGGCTCTTACTGTGCGCAACGCGGGTGGTGATGCGGTAGATGACCGGCATGTCGAACTGCTCGGAGATTGCATACGCCTCCTTCAAAAAGTCGAGGCATTCCTGCGAATCACTGGGTTCCACCATCGCGACCTTTGCCGCGCGGGCGTAGTGCCGGTTGTCCTGCTCGTTCTGCGAGGAATGCATGGAGGGGTCGTCCGCCGAAACGATGACGAAGCCGCCGCATACGCCGTTATATGCCGCCGTAAAGAGCGGGTCCGCCGCGACGTTTACGCCGACATGCTTCATCGCCGAAAGGGAACGGACGCCCGCGATCGACGCGCCGTACGCGACCTCGACCGCGACCTTCTCGTTCGGTGCCCACTCGCAGTACAAAGCGTCTTTATACTGCGGCAGGTTTTCAAAGATTTCCGTGCTGGGCGTGCCCGGATACGCCGAGCAGACCTTGACGCCCGCTTCAAACGCGCCGCGCGCGATCGCTTCGTTGCCGGAAAGCAATACAGGATCCATGTTTTATTCCGCCTTTCTTACATTTTCCGTTTCAAACGGTTGGATTATATGATATATGAAAAGGACAGCCGAAGCTGTCCTTTCTCATCAGTCGTCGACGTCCAGCGCCTCAAGGCCTTTTTTGCGGATCGGCTTTGCGTCGCCGTGCTTCACGAAGAGCATCGTGAAGAACGCAAGTCCCGCCGCGATCGTCGCGTAGGGGAACAGCGAGGTAAAGCCGAGCTGGTCCATAAACATGCCGGACAAAAACGGCGTGATCGCCTGCGCCGCCATGCTCGCGGCGTAATAGTAACCGGTATACTTGCCGACGTTGCCGCCGCGGGAAAGCTCCACGACCATCGGGAAGGAGTTGACGTTGATCGTTGCCCAGCCGATGCCCGCGAGCGCGAACATGACGTTCATCAGCATGGTCGGTGTGGTCGCGCGCATGAAGGACGCGCCGAGGAATGTGCCGGTGAGGATCACGACACCGACCAGGATCGCCTTTTTGCGGCCGATCTTCGAGGACAGCAGACCGATCGGCAGGTACGAAATGATCGCCGCCGCCTGCGCGATGATCAGCGTCAGGTTGTAGTCCTTGTCGAGCACGCGGCCCGCGTAGATCGAATACTTCGAGGTGACCGCGTTATAGCCCATGTACCACAGCACGACCGACGCAAGGATCAGCAGCAGGGAGATCTTTTCGCCCTTTGAAAGCTTCTTGTCGCCGGACGCCGCGGTTTCGTCGTCCACGTCGTCGATGCCGAGCTCACGGCTCTTCTGCTCCATTTCGCCCGCCCACTCCGGCTCCTTGACCGTCACCATGAAGACGACGAGCGCGATGAGCATGATGATAATGATCGCGCCGAAGAAGCCGATGTAGTTCATGAACGTGTTCTTGATCGCGCCGGTATTGAAGAAGATCCCGAGACCCAGGACCAGCGCGCACACGCCACCCGCGCTGCCCATCAGATTGATGATCGCGTTCGCTTTACTGCGAAGCGGCTTGATCGTGACGTCCGGCATCAGCGCGACCGCGGGCGAACGGAAGATCGACATGCCGATCAGCACGACGAGCAGCACCGCGATGAAGGTGATCAGCACGCCCGGGTTCGCGATCGTGATGTTCCACACATATGCCTGACGCGCAGGCACGACATAGTCGATGTAGTCGGGGTTGGTCTTGAACTTGATGCTGCCGAATTCGTCCTGGATGTTGATCTGCGCAAACTCCGCCAGGAATTCGTCTTCGGTCTTATACTTTTCGGAGAGCTTGAAGCTCACGCCGTCCGGCGTCTGCGGATCGCGTCCGCCCTTTAAGATGTTGTTGACGAACCAGTTTTTGGACTTGCCTTCGCCCTGATGCGCGTAGATCTCGCGGTACGCCTTCGCGGCTTCCGGGTTTGCGGCAAGGCGCGCCGGCACGACGTATTTCTGATACTCTTCGTTGTCGAGATAGATGCGTTCGCCGTTCTCGTAATGCTTGACGCGGCCCTCGGCGTCCGTCTCCACGATCTTTGCGGGGATCTTCGCAAACGCTTCCTTGTCCGTATACTTTTCTTTCAGCGTGTAGACCTCGCCGTCCGCGGTGACGAGCTTCTGTTCGCCGACCGTTTCATATACGTCCTCAAGCGACATCGTGTTGATCTCGGTGACGTTCTTGATGTTCTTGTCGAGCTGCATGTAGTCGACCGCGGCAAGCGCGAAGAACGCGACGACAGCGATGATCGTGCCGACCAGGACATAGGGCTTGCGGCGGCCCATTTTGTTTTTACATTTGTCGGAAAGTCCGCCGAACAGCGGCAGCAGGAACAGCGCAAGGATGTTGTCCAGCGCCATGATGATGCCGGACAGCGTCTGCGTCATGCCGAATTTATCGGTCAGGATCTTCGGGATGATGGTGTCATATGCCTGCCAGAAGGTACAAATGAGGAAAAATGCGAACCCAACGAGGATCGTGCGCTTATAGTTCAGTTTCATATTTGCCCCCGATCGACCGAAAGTCATATTTTTACCTTTTCATTATAGCGGAAATGCGTTATAATCTCAATAGGCTACAATCTTATATTATCAAAAGGAGAACAAATATGGGTTGGCTTTTCGCGGGAATCGTGATCGTTTTTCTGTTTATCGCTTATGTGCTGGCGGTCCTTCCGCGCCGGCCGGGCAAAGCCGGCGCCGCGCCGTTTCGCGGGCTGATGGCGGCGCACCGCGGCTTGTATGAAAAGGATCAGAGCGTGCCGGAAAACTCGCTCGAGGCGTTCAAACGCGCCGCCGCGTACGGCTGCGGCGTGGAGCTCGACGTGCAGCTAAGTAAGGACGGCGCGGTGGTCGTGTTCCACGACGACACCGTCGACCGCATGACGACCGGGAAAGGGCGTGTGGACAGCTTTACGCTTTCGGAATTACAGGCAATGCCGCTGATGGGCACGGCGCATCGCATGCCGCTGTTTACCGACGTGATGGCGGTGCTCGACGGCGTTTCCCCCACGATCGTGGAATTGAAGTCCACGCCGAATTATAAAGAGCTCTGTGAAAAGACGCTTGCGATCCTCCGGACATGCAAGGGTCCGTACTGCGTCGAAAGCTTCGACCCGCGCATCGTGCGCTGGTTCTATTTGCATGCGCCGGACATTGTGCGCGGACAGCTGACCGAGGCGTACTCCTACTGGCGCAAGGCGGGGCTGCCGCTTTGGCGGTGTCTCATGATGCACACGCTCTGCATCAACTTTTTGACGCATCCGCAGTTCATCGCGTTCGGACGCGGTCACCGTCCGCTTTGCATGCTTTTGGGCAGGCGGCTCGGCACGATGACGGTCTTCTGGACCGAGCGCCCCGATTCCGACCACGAGCTGCTCGCGAAGCGTTACGACTGCCGCATCTTCGAGCACTATCGCCCGGAAACGCGGTATAAGGTCTGATCCTGTTTACAGCAACGAAAAAGCGCCGGTCACGCTTGCCGTGACCGGTGCTTTTGTTTTTGCCGCGGTTATTCGATCGTCAGAATATCCGTAAATCCCGTGACCTCGAAGATCTCCGAGATGATCTCGTTCGGATGCCGCACCTTCATAGCGCCCTGCCGGTTCATCGTCTTCTGCGCCGAAAGCAGCACGCGCAGTCCTGCGGAAGAGATGTAATCGAGCTCCTTGAGATCGAAGACCAGTTCCGTTACGCCCTCGAGCGCGTCTTTGAGTTCCGTTTCCAGCTCCGGCGCCGTCATGGTGTCCAGTCTGCCGGAAAGCGCAATCGTCAATACGCTGTCAACTTTGTTTTTTTCGATTGTCATATTCTTCTCCTCCCGAAATCAAAATGCTTTTTCGATCACCATCTCCACGGAGTTGCCGCGGATGAAGATTTTGACCTCGTCCGCAAGCTTCGCCGTGATCGACTTTTCCAGTTCATCCCACTTTTCCGGCTCTTCGGTCTGCCGCGCCTCGATCGCGCTCCGGTACGCGGACATCGACCAGCCGTACAGCATCGCGTTCGGCGACATATCCACCGAGGCGTCATACCCGACGACGCCGACGTAGCCGTAGCCGTATTCCGTTGCAAACGCGTTGGCGTCGGTCACCTCTCCCAGCCGCAGGAAAATATCCTTGAGCCGTCCCATAAAGCCCTTCGCCGCTGCGTTTTTGCCGGAGGTCGAGGTCTTTAAGAGCGCTTCGCGCATATCCGCGTCGACCGCTGTATTCGTCATCAGGTGCAGCGAGAACGCATTCCCCTCCGATTCCACCCAGTACCGATACTGTGTCTGCCCGGTGATGGTGTTCAGCATCCCGGTCATCTCCTCGGCAAGCAGCCGGAGCCGCAGCGTCTGCTTCGGGCTGAGCCCGCGGAACGCGGCAGCTTTTTCGGTCTCTTCGAGCGCAAGCGCGATCCCTGCGCCGTTCGGTTCGATCTGAATCACGTCTGTTTTCATTTGTGTCCTTTCCCGCCCGCCGCATTTGCAGGCGTCCAAGCAGCTTAATATGGATGTCAGTTTTATTTTACACACAAAACCGGCGCATTTCAAGAAGTTCTTTCCGATTTTTGCAAATAAATGGGTGTGATTGCACGGAATGTATGTTATAATAGATCATAAACTGTCAATCCGAAAAAGGAGATCCCGTTATGAACATCGCATTGACCGGCCGGATCGATTCCAATAACGCCGCGGAGATCGAACAAAAGCTGATGCAGGCGCTTCCTCCCGAAGGCGCGCCCGTCGTGCTGGATGCGGAGCATCTCGATTACATTTCCTCCGCGGGGCTCCGTGTGCTGCTGCGCATCCGCAAGACGCATCCGGATATGCATATCATCAACGTCAGCTCCGACGTCTACGAGATCCTCGACATGACCGGCTTCACCGATATGATGACGGTGGAAAAGGCGTACCGCGTCGTTTCGATCGAAGGCGCGGAAGAGATCGGGCACGGCGCAAACGGCTCGCTGTACCGCATCGACCGCGACAACGTGGTGAAGGTCTACCAGAACGCCGACGCGCTCGACGACATCCGGCACGAGCGCGAGATGGCAAAGCTGGCGCTGATCCTCGGCATCCCGACCGCGATCTCCTACGACGTCGTGAAGGTCGGCTCGAGCTACGGCTCGGTCTTCGAGCTGTTGAACGCGCGTTCGTTTGCAAAGATCATCAGCCGGCAGCCGGAAAAGTTCGACTGGTGCGTGAAGGAGTTTTCGGAGATGCTTCTCAGGATCCACGGCACCGAAGCCCCCGAAGGAAAGCTTCGGGACATGAAAAAGACCGCCCTTTCGTGGGCGGAGTTTTTGAAGGACTATCTCCCCGCGAACGCGGAGCAAAAGCTCCTCTCGCTGTTTGAAGCCGTTCCGGCGTGCAACCGTCTGATCCACGGCGATTATCACACCAAGAACCTCGAGCTGCAGAACGACGAGGTCCTTCTGATCGACATGGACACGCTCGCGATGGGCTACCCGATCTTTGAGCTCGGCAGCATGTACAATGCGTTCGTCGGCTTCTCCGAGGTGGATCATGAAACGATCAAACGTTTTCAGGGCTATGATTTTGAAACGGCGAAGCGGTTCTGGCATGAGACGCTTGCCGCCTATCTCGGCACGACCTCAAAGGCCAAGATCCGCGAGGTGGAAGACAAAGCCCGCGTCGTCGGCTATACGCGTCTCATCCGCCGCGGGATCCGCCGCGGGGAAACAAAGACCGAACAGGGCCGCGCCGAGAATGCGCTCTGGACGCGCGAGCTTCTGGAGCTGCTCGATACCGTCGATACGCTGACCTTCTCCCGGGACGAGCTCACGATCGAAGCCGCGGCGGAAAATCTTGACGAAGTGCAGACCTTTCTCGGGGAGCGTCTGAAAAAGACCGCGTGCCCGCCGAAGGCGCAGATGCAGATCGCGCTTGCGGCGGAGGAGATCTTCATCAACATCGCAAGCTACGCCTACGCGCCGGAGAAGGGCAATGCGACCGTGCGGATCGGGGTCGAGCCCGACGGCGTGACGATCGCCTTTATCGACCGCGGCGTTCCCTATGATCCGCTGAAAAAAGCCGACCCGGACGTGACCCTTTCCGCAGAGGACCGGAACATCGGCGGACTCGGCGTGTTTCTGACCAAAAAATGCACGGATGACGTGCGGTACGAATACCGCGACGGACAGAACATCCTGACGTTCGTCAAACGGTTTTAAGGGGCGGCTATGGCAAAAGCGCATCCGGTCATCGATCTGCATATTCACACGAAGATCTCCGACGGCACCGACACGCCGGAGGAGCTTCTTTCCCGTGTGCGCGCGGCGGGTATCGAAGTGTTCGCCGTCACCGATCATGACGCGATCGCTGCCTGCGAACGGATCAAGGCGCTGCTGCGTCCCGCCGATCCGCGCTTTCTGTTCGGCGTGGAATTCTCCTGCAAGGACGAGCTCGGCAAGTATCATATCCTGGGCTACGGGTACGACCCGCAGGCGCCGTCGATCCGCGCCGTGGTGGAAAACGGTCACAAAAACCGGCTCCGCAAGCTCGGTCTGCGCCTGGAGCGGCTGAAAGAGGATCACGGGATCACATTCCCGGACGCCGACGTCAAAGTGCTTTTCGCGCTTCCGAACCCCGGCAAACCGCATCTTGCCAATCTGATGGTCCGATACGGCTACGCCGATACGATCCGGCAGGCGTTCGGCGACGTGCTGAACCGTCTGCATGTACCGGATCTCTATACGCGTCCCGAGGTTGCGATCCGCGGCATACTGGACGCGGGCGGCGTCCCCGTGCTTGCGCATCCGTGCTTCGGCGACGGCGACCAGCTGATCCTCGGCGACGACCTCAAAGAACGTGTCCGGCGGCTCATGGGGTCCGGTCTCCTTGGTCTGGAGGGCTATTATTCCGGCTATACCGAAGCGCTTCGGGAACAGGTCCTTTCCCTTGCGGACGCATTCGATCTTTACGTCACCGCCGGCAGCGACTATCACGGCGGCAACAAGCTGATCCCGCTCGCGGACACCGGGCTTTCCCCCGACGTCCCGCTTCCCAAAGGCGCCGCGCGGTTCCTCAGCGATCTGCTTTCCGACTGAGCCGTATCGTTCCGCGCCGCCGGATCATACCACCAGATCGCCTTCCTCACTGTTCAAAACTTCAAAGATCTCCTCCTCCGCGCCGGTGCGGGCGTTAACGTAGACGATGAAAAACGTCTCGCCGCGCGTGCACTTGAACTCGTAGCAGAGCACCTCGCGCGTGTTCGATTCCGGGATCAGCGCAAGCGCGGTGTGTTCGAGCGTCAGCGCGTCCGAGAGCGTGTTCTTCGCGTCCGCTTCGGTCAGGATCGGTTCGGAAAGATCGCGCGCGCGGTGATGAAAACGGTAGTTCATCGCGTCGAGCCCGATCACCTTCTGCGTGAGACGGTCGACATAGACCTTGACAAGGTCGGCGTACAGGATCACGCCGTCCTGCACGGCGGCATAGTTCAATACCACCGTGCCCGCGTAATACTGCGCGTAGGACGGCTCCATTCTGCCGAAGCCGTGCTCCGCAAGGTAGGCGCTTGCGGCTTTGTGCAGACGCTCGCTTTCGGCGTCGTCCGGCGGATCGTTCTTGTCCCCCGTCGGCGTGCCCATGAAATACAGCAGCAGCCCGCCGCGCTCGGTGATCGAAACGCACAGCTCGCCCTTCCCGTCATTCGCGGAGAAATCGTAGGTCACGATCGCGCTTTCGGTGCGTCCGTCCGCCGTCAGCGTGCGGTCCGGGAACAGCGCGGAAGCGACGCGCATCGCTTCGGCTTCGTCGACCGTCTCCTCCGGAAGCCCCAGCGGCTCCGCCTGCTCGCTGCTTTCGGAAAACGGTCCGTCGTACAGAAGCGTCGGATAGTTCGTGATGTTCTCCTCGTCGGTCTCTCCGGCGTAGAAGCCGTCGCCGCCCGCCTCGGGAAACTCGCCGTTCATGCAGCCGCCGTCGTACCGCTCGGCAAGGCCGGAGCAGCACGTCCTGAGCTCGCCGAGCGATCTCACCTGCTCTTCGGTCAGCATCTGTCCGGACTGCACACGGTCCATCAGCGATTCGGCATAGTCGCCGGTGCGCGTCAGAAACTGCATCAATCCCTCGTCGTCCGCGTGCGAGACCGGCAAAAGGCTCAGCGCGCGCACGGCGCTTGCGGAAAGGCGCTTGATATCCGAAAAGGTTTTTGAAAGCCTTGCCGGCGTGCCTGCCGCTTCCAGCTTTGAAAGCGCGACGTTCAGATCGTTGAGATCGTTAGAAAGCGCGCGGTAGGCGCCCTCGGTCTGCGCCTCGATCACGCGCTGCTGCTCCGCGATCGTTTTGCGCTGCCCGAAAAACAGGACGGTCATCACCGCAAATCCTATGAGCAGGATCGCGGGAAGTCCGAACAGCCAGATCTTCTTTGAAACTCGTATCATTTGCAAAAAACATGGTTGCCGATGCGCAGCACGACGGGTCTGCTGCGGATCCAGCGGTTGCTTGTTTTGGCGGGATTGTAATAATACAGACAGCCGCCCGTCGGGTCCCACCCGTTCATGGCGTCCCGCGCCGCCTTCAGCGCAGAATCGTTCGGCGTAAGATTGATCTGTCCGTCGTCGACCGCCGAGAACGCGCCCTTCTGATAGATCACGCCCGAGATCGAATTCGGGAACGCGCTGCTTTTCACGCGGTTTAAGACCACCGCGCCGACCGCGACCTGTCCCTTATAGGGTTCGCCGCGCGATTCGCTGTAAATGCACTGCGCAAGGAGGTATACGTCGCCGGAAGCGGGCTTCGTCGACGCGGACACCGCGGAGGACAGCCGAAGCCCCATCGCCGCGGCGGTCTGTTCGCCGACGACGCCGTCGACCGAAAGCCCGTTCTTCTCCTGAAACCATCTGACCGCGCGCTCGGTCGCATAGCCGAAGATACCGTCGACCGCGCCGGAATAGTATCCCCATTGCTTCAGCCGCTTCTGTACGGCGCTGACTTCGTCGCCGGTGGAACCGCGCCGCAGCGCCGCCTCGGACGAAAGAAGCGGAAACGCGGTGCAGACGATCAGCAGCGCAAGAAGCAGGATCTTGCCTCTTCGGATCAGCTTTCGCATGCGCCCTCCTCAGAAAACCGAACGGAGAAAGTTCAAAACCCAGCTCTCGGTCTCGACGTCGTCGAGGTCCACCGGTTCGCCGGTCTCCGTAACGATGCACAGCGGCGGGTACAGCACGCACCACCAGTTGTGCCCGGCGGCTGGTCCGATCCGCACGCACAGCGCGTCATACGCGCCCGCGGGAAACAGCAGGTCGCCGTAAACGCGGTCCGGGAACGTCTCCGTGCCCAGAGAAAGCTGCACTTCGTCGTCGATCCCGCGATCCCGCAAAGTCTTTTCGGCGGTCATGCGGATCTCCTGCCCGTGCGAGAGCAGGAACGCCCGGGCGTCCGCGTAGCTTTCCGCCCTTGAAAACAGCGGCAGGATCGCGTCGCGGACCGCCAGCTTTGCGCTTTGGTCCCCGTCGGAATCGCTCGCGGCGATCACATGCAGGCGCAGCACGTTCTCGCTCGACGTCAGGACGGTTTTTGCGGGCGATCTGCTTTCGAGAATGCCGATCACGGCAAGCAGCATCAGTACAAAACCGGTAAGAAATCGTTTCAGCATCATAGTTCACCTCGCAGAAAGTATTTCCTGCGGTTTTGCGATCCATACCTTTGCGCATAAAAAAAGCCTTCCCGAACCCGGAAAGGCGCCGCCTGCCGTAGAGTGCGGATTCCGCCGTTCTTCCGGCAGCCCGCAATACGCAATGTGAAGATTTATCGGAGGGTTTTCAGATACGTCTTGTGCGCATCGGTGACGCGGAAGCTTTCGACCGCCTTCCGGATCGCCTTTTTATGCACCCATTCGTCCAGCCTGCGGGTCTCGAAGTACGGAATGATCTCGTCGTAGCGCTTCGCAAGCGCCGTGGCGAAATACCACGCGATCATCATTTTGAGGTAATAGTCCTCCCCCTTCTTCGACGCGACCAGCTCCGGGTATTCCGGCTTGAAATCCGTATCCAGAAACTCGTTCATCAGCATGCGGATGCCGAACCGCGCCGTATAGACATGCTCCGACGCGATCCACCGTTCGATATACGGCAAAAGCTTTTGCCGGTTTTTCCGGAACGCTTTCGGCGTCGCCTGGTCCGAGAGCGGCCAGCAGTCGACGTACGGCAAAAACGTTTCCGTCGCCTTTACGCTGGTGTCGAAGTCCCGGATCATGGCGATCATGAAAAAGTGGACCAGATTCTCCTCATAGTACCGGTGCGGCAGGTCCGACAAAAACGCGTCCCGGTCCAGACCTTCAAAGACCTCTTTGGCGATCGCGCGCAGCGCGGGCGTGCGCACGCCCAAAATGGTATCCGGGTCGATGTTCGGGACCAGCCTGCTCAGAAAGTCCCGGTACGCTTCGTCCCGGACCGCCGTCAGCCTCTTGTACAGCGTCATATGATACCTCCTGCCGATCGTGTTCTTCTGCTTTTGATGATAACACAGATCCGGCAAAAACGCCATACGCGATCCCGATCGTTCGCCGGATTTTTGTCCGGCCGGTCCCGCCGCCGAACGGTTCGCGCCGTACCTGTTGACTTTTCGGCAAAAATCCGATACGATTTCGGTATGATCTCCATGAAGAACGCGATCGAAGCCGCCGTTTGCGGCTTCATCCAACAGCATACGGGCGTTTCGGCTGTATTGAAGCCATCGAAGAAGGCGCATCTTGCGACCAACGCGTTTCTGCGCACGGACGCGGACGCCGCGGCAAAGACGCTTTCCGCGCACACGGCGGACTGCACGCTGCTCGGCGTTCCGCTGATCGGTCGCATCCGCGCGGAAAACGGTTGGGTGCTGTTCTTCTTCACGGCGGACGCGATCGATACGTTTGCGCAGACGCTTCCGCCCGCGCCGGAGCCGGACGATTCATATTTTGCGCGCAGGCTCTGGATCGCGTACCGGCATCCGGACGCGGAAACGCCGGACGATCCCGCGCTTCTTCTCGGATTTTACGCCGCATTGTTTTCCGCGCCGGACGGCGAACAGCGCTTTTTGTCCGCCCCGCGCGCGCACGACGGAAACGAACGCGTCGCTTTGGAAAACCGAAGAAGCCGCATGGCAAAGATTTTATTATGGGAACGGAGGAACCATTTATGAAGTACGCATGGCTCGGACACTCGACCTTTCTGATCACGAATGACGCCGGCGGGCGGCTTGTGACCGACCCCGCGGACGAACGGAGCATACCGAAGCTTCCGGAGGTTTCGGCGGACGTCGTTACCGTTTCGCACCGGCACCACGACCACTGCGCCGTCGAGCGCATCGGCGGAGAACCCGTCGTCAAGGAATCGCCCGAGCCCGAAACGCTCGCGGGCTTTACGATCCGGGGCTTTTCGACCTTCCATGACGAGGTCAAAGGCGCAAAGCGCGGACTGAACACGGTCTTTCTCATCGAGGCGGACGGACAGCGCCTCGTGCACTGCGGCGACCTCGGACACATGCCGGATGAAAAAACGATCGACGCGATCCGCGGCTGCGACGTGCTGCTTCTGCCGGTCGGCGGCGTCTATACGGTCGACGGAAAAGCCGCATGGGAAATCGCGAAGCGCGTCGCGCCGAAGACCGTCGTGCCGATGCACTATCAGACGCCCGATCTCGGCTTTGCGCTCGAACCGGTCGACCGTTTCCTTGCCACGGCAAAGGCGGACCCCGCGCCGGTCGCGATCGATATCCCGCCGCGCGGCTGAACGGAGGATCTTATGCTCGGAACATTCACCTTTCATAATCCGACAAAGCTGTACTTCGGCGAGAACGCACTCGAAGGGCTTTCCGAAGAGCTTCCGAAGTACGGGAAAACCGTGCAGCTGATCTACGGCGGCGGCTCGATCAAGTGCAACGGCGTCTACGACGCGGTCGTAAAGACCCTGCGCGACTGCGGGAAAACGGTCGTCGAAGACGGCGGTGTCATGCCGAACCCGACGGTCGAAAAGCTCAAAGAGGGCGTCCGCATCGCGCGCGAGCACAAGGTCGATCTGCTGCTTGCGGTCGGCGGCGGCTCCTGCTGCGACTACGCAAAGGCGGTTTCCGTATCCGTTCACGAGCCCGAGGATCCGTGGGAGAAGTATTTCGCGCGGTACGAGGACCCGACCTGCGAGATCGTGCCGGTCGGCTGCGTGCTGACGATGGCGGGCACCGGCTCCGAAATGAACAACTGCGCGGTCATCACGAACGAGGCGCAGAAGCTGAAGATCGGCAAGGTCTTTGACGAGCGCGTGAACCCGAAGTTTTCGATCCTGAACCCGAAATTCACCTATTCGCTGCCGATGCGGCAGACCGTTTCGGGCATATTCGACATCTTCAGTCACATCTCGGAACAGTACTTTTCCGGCACGGACGACAACGTCAGCGACGCGCTCAGTGAAGCGCTGATGCGTTCGGTCGTCGACGCGTCGCGGATCGTGATACGCGATCCCGAAAACTACGAGGCGCGGTCGAACATCATGTGGGCGGCGACCTGGGCGCTGAACAATCTGATCGGCTGCGGAAAGACGCAGGACTGGACGGTGCACGCGCTCGGACAGGCGCTCGGCGCGTACACCGACGCAACGCACGGGCTGACGCTCGCCGCGGTCTCGCTGCCGTACTACCGGCTCGTGCTGCCGTACGGACTGCCGAAATTCGCGCGGTTCGCCAAGGAAGTCTGGCGCGTCGATCCGCGGAACAAAACGGACGAACAGATCGCCGAAGAAGGGCTTTCCGCCATGCACGCGTGGATGAAAGAGATCGGCGTCGCATGCACCATGCGAGAGCTCGGCGCAAACGAGGATATGATCGAAGGCATCGCCGACGCGACGCTTCTCATGGACGGCGCAGGCTATCACACGCTCACGCGCGAAGAGGTCGTCCGGATCTTAAAAAAGAGTTTATAAGGAGGACAGTATGAACGCACTCGTAACGTATTTTTCCGCAAGCGGCGTGACCGAGAAGGTCGCAAAGCGGCTTGCCGGCGTTCTGAACGCGCCGATCTCGGAGATCGTGCCCGTTCCGCGCTACACGCAGGCGGACCTCAACTGGATGGACAAAACCTCCCGCAGCACGCTGGAAATGAAGGACGAGACCTGCCGCCCACCGATGAAACATCGGGACGCGCCGGTCGCAGGCGCGGACGTGGTCTTTGTGGGCTTCCCGATCTGGTGGTACCGCGAGCCGTCGATCGTCGACACGTTCCTTGAAACGTACGATTTCACCGGCAAGACGATCGTCCCGTTCGCCACCTCCGGCGGCTCTGCCTTAGGCAAAGCGCCCGAACGCATGGCGTCGATCGCAAAGACGAACGTGCTTTCCGGCCGGGTCTTCCCCGCCTCCGTCACCGAAGCCGCGCTCCTTGCGTGGGTCGAAGGGCTCGGGCTCTGAACCGGGCCGGCGCTTTGCGGCGCGTTGAAAAGAATACCCAAAAAGCGGGATGTCCGGAACCGTAAAACGGTTTCCGGACATCCCCTTTGAATTGTCTCCGGCAGGAAGCGGCTGCGCAATTCTTCATGCGCTGCCGCGTTCGGGAGCGGATCGCCCCCGCCCGTTTTTTACTGTGCGGCCTTATACGCCTGCGCCGCCATTGCATAAGCGAGGATCGCGGACGCCGCGCTGCGCGTCAGCTCCGCTGTGTTCGCGTTGAACAGCAGCTTCACATAGGACAGCGCCGACAGCGTGACCGTCGCCTCGCTGTTCGCTGTTGTGATCGTCACCGTATAGGTCTTCGTAAGCTCGTGCGCCCCAATGTTCGGGATCTCGACGATGTACCGGTCCCCGGACGGGGTCACTTTCACTTCCTTGCCGCCGTCCGCCGTCGCCGTAATTGTTCCGGTGTAGCCCTGTACCGGCGTCAGCATGAGCCGGATCGCCGTTTCGCTGTCCAGAACGGTCGCCGCTCCGATCTTCCGGATATCCGTACCCTTATTGCATTCGATCGAATACTTTGCGAGCTCTGTCTCTGTATCATCATAATCGTACGCTTCGGTATAGAACTTATCCATCTCCGCGTAGTCTTCGCCGAGCGTCCAGCCGATCGAACCGGCAAGGAACGCCTGCGTATAGTGACCGTAGTCTGCGGTCGCTTCGATCAGCTTCTGCGTCTCTTCGTCGAACGCATTCTTCATTTCGTCATATGTGACGAAGTAGTCCTTGATCGCGTAGGTCTTTTCGATCGTCTTTTCCTCCTCGCCCTCGATCCAGTGGAACGTCGCCGTGATCGGCTCCGCCATCTGGATCGCGCCCACATATGCGGTAAAGGCGTAATATGTACCCGCGCTGTTCTTGTCTTCCGGATCGTAATCGTCGCGTTCTGTCACCGAACCGTGCGGGACTGTGAATGTCATATAGCTGTTCTCCCAGTTGACGCCCTCGATCTCCGGCAGCTCCATAAAGAAGTTGACGCCGATCTCTCCGGACAGCACGAGATTATGCGTGCGGAATGCGGGCGTCGGCTTGAAGACGATCTCGCCGTTGATCACCGTAACGTCGTTTTCATACGCGACGAGCCCGGGCTCTTCCCAAGCCCCGTAGGTGTATCCGTTGAGGTCGATCGTGACGGTCTTCTGCTGATCTGCTGCGAACTCGAGCGCCGGACCCTCCTGATCGTCAAAGAGCGTGATATACGCGCTTTGCACCTCGTCCGGGCTCGTGACGCCGTCGCGCCCGGTGATCTTGTCGATCGCCGCGGAAAGCGACGTGCAGCGATAGGTCGCTTCGCCGTCGTTTACGACCATCTGTGCGCAGAACGTCATGCCCTCCGGCAGCGTGACGTCGACATTTTCGTCGCAGTCCAGAAGCCCGATGTTTGTATTGTCGGCAAGGTCCAGCTCCGTGATTCCGTTGTTCTCGCAGTTCAGCTCCTTCAAAGCTGCAAGTCCCGCAAGGTCGAGCGATTCGAGCTGATTGCCCCCGCACTCGATGCGCGCAAGCTGATTGTTCGCGTCCTGACCGCGCATCTGCCGGTTCGCATGCACAGAATCGACCGGGTACACATGCACCTGTCCGTTGGGCAGCGTCAATAATTGAAGCAGATTGCGGTTGCACCAGAGCACCGCAAGATTGCCGTTCTGTGAAACGTCGAGCGAGGTCAGCTGATTGTCGGAGCAGTTCAGCCACTGCAGGATCGGCAGTCCGGAAACGTCAAGCGAAGTCAGTTGATTGTGGTTCAGATGCACCTCGGCGAGGTTTGTGTTTTCATGCAGGTCTACGTCGGTCAGATAATTGCTGTGCCATACCCACTCGCCGTTTTCGTCCTGCCGGTACCCGTCGCCCAGGAACAGTCCGAATGCGTTCGGGAAGTATTGAAGTCCTTCGATCGAAGCGATTTCGAGTCCCTCCAGACTGAAATACAGCGCACCCTCACGCTCGTCGGTCAAATATTGTCTGCCGAACGCGTCCTCCGTATAGTACGGCGTCAGCGATTTCAGAATCCAGTTCCGGAAATTGTCGTCCGGGAAGTGTGCCTTATCGATCGGGATCGCGTCGTCCGGCAGGTCCGGCATCTCGACGTTCAGCGTGACGGTGACGCTGAGCGGACAGGGATCCGCCGCGTCGTCCGGCTGCGTCCGGTAGGTATACGCAAGCGTGTCCGAAAGCGTTTCAAACGTCGCAATACCCGTCTGCGGGTCGTATTCCGCATTTTCGACCGAAAGAATGCGGTCGAGGTTTTCTGCCGACACAAGATCGGTCATGTCGAACGTGTATACTTCGCCGTCCGCCTCCATGCCGGAAGCGGTAACGGCTGTCTGACCGTTCCCGTAAAATGCGCAGCCTGCCCCTCCGTCGTCAACCTCTGCAGCAAGGTTCAGCGTGATAATATAGGTCCCGTCCGCCGCAATGACACAGTTCGGACCGCCGGGCTCGCCGTTCAGGCCAAAGTTTTCGTTCCAGTCGCAGTTTGCACGGACCTTGAATTCTTCATTCGCGTGGAGTTCCCACGCGCCGGACTGCCAGACGCCCGGCGCCGTCTCAGTCATCTGAAAATCGGCATCCCACGACGTGTTGTGAATACTGCCGATCACGGTCCATACGGTTTCGTTCGGATCGTCGGGCGCGGTCGCGATCACCGGCGCTTCCGGGCTTTGGTCGGTCTGCGTCCATGTCAGCGTGACGTGCGTCGACGAGGAATTCAGTTCAAAATTCAGCTTCTTCAAGTGGTTTCCGGAGCAGTCGACGGTTTCCAGCTTTCTGTTGACCGAAATATCCAGACGGTACAGGCTGCAGTTGTCGCAATACAGCTCCTTGAGTTCGCGGTAATCCGACAGGTCCAGCGACGTGAACTGTTCGTTTTCGCCGCAGTCTAAAATCTTCAGATTCGAGATATTGATGGGGATCTCCGAAAGTCCGCAGTTCCGGCAGCGGAGCTCGCGCAGCGCGTAGTTGTCGTGGATCTCGCATTCCGTCGGATCCAGGCTCGTGCAGCCGTTGATGTTCAGCGTTTCGAGCGTATCGATGTTGTGACAGCGAACCGACGTCATTTCGGAACGACCGGAAAGGTCGACCTCGACGAGTCTTGTAAAGCCGCAGCAGAACACTTTCAGGTCCGGCAGTGCCGACAGCTCGATCTGCTCGATATCGTTGACCGCAATATTCAGCTCTTCGATGTACGGATTGCTGCTAAGATCGAGTTCGGTCAGTTCGTTGTAGAACAGATTCAGACGCGTGAGCGCCGGATTGGCCGAAAGATCAATCGTTTCCAGATTGCAATAGTTCGCATACAGCCGCGTGAGCTTCGGATTATGGGAGAGATCGAGCGCCGCGATCGGATTCGAGATATAGTAGAAGAATGCGTGCTCCGGGACATACTCGGTGAGCGTTCGTCCGCAGTACAGCCACTCAAGATTCGGGAAATACTCGATGCCGGCAAGACTTTCGATCCGCTGTCCGGGACAGCAGATGACCGTCACGTTCCAAAGCTGTTCGCCGGTGAAGAAATCGCCGTCCTCCGTCGAGCTGTGTTCGAGTCCGTTCTCGCCGAGGATCCATGCGCGGAAGTGTTCGTCCGGGAAATGCGCTTCGTCGATGGGAACGTAGTCCAGCTCGCCTTCATATGCGGGCGCTTCGGGCCATTCCGACTGATCGGGGATCCAAACATTGTCGCTGGCGAAATTGAATGCGGTCGCCGGATCGACGTCATCGTCGGCGGGTTTCGGATGGAAGGAACTCCCGGTCGGATCGTCGGGATTGTACGGATCGTCGCCGCCGGACTGCTGTACGATCACCGGCTCTTCCGCCGCCCGGTCGGTGAGCGCCCATGTCAGCGTGACGGGATGGTTCCGGTTCAGCGTGATGATATAGACGCCGTCCGCCTCGACGACACAGTTTGCGCCGTTCTGCTTCCCGTCCGTGCCGTAGTTATAGCTCCAGTCGCAATTCCCGCGCACCTTGAATTCTTCGCCCTCGTGCAGCGCCCACGCACCGGACTGCCAAACGCCCGGTTCCGTCTCGATCATCTGAAAATCGGTGTTCCAGCATGTTCCGAAGATGCTGCCGATCACAGTCCATTCGAGGTCGTTCGGCATGCCGAATCGCAGGTCGATCGACAGATCCTCCTTCCAGTCCTCGTCATGAACGATCGTTTCCCTGACGCAAAAGCTTTCCCAATTCGGGCGATAGGCAAACGTGACGACGCCGGTTTCCGGATTGAGCGTTTTGCTCTCGCCCCATTCGGACGTATCGATCGATTCAAACGAATATGCTGTCGAATCGAGCAGTGTCGAGAGATCAAACGACCACGTGCCGTTCCCGTTGTCCGTCAGTTCGACCTCGCAAAGCCCCACCCAGCCGCAGACCTTATGATCCGGCATCGTCAGCGACGTGATCGGATTGTTGGCGCATTCCAGCCGTTCAAGGTCCGCAAAGCCGGACGCATCGAGCGCGGTCAACAGGTTGCCGTTGACGTTCAGCTCCTTCAGGTTCGGCACGCCGGAAAGATCCAGTTCGGAAAGCATGTTTCCCTTCGATCCCCATTCGTCGTTGCCCTCGTACCACGAAAAATCGCCCGCGTTCAGGTATTCCAGATGCGGAAGGTTTCCGAGCGTCAGGCTCGTCATGCCGTTGCCGCCGCACCAAAGCCGTTCCAGATTCGTCAAAGACGAAACGTCCAGCTCCGTTACGTCGGAAAGGGTGATGGAAAGCTCGACAAGGTTCGGCGTAAGCGCGGGGTCAAACGTCGTCAGCGCGTTCGATCCGGCAAGCACCAAGTCGCCGTTTTCGTTCTCTTCATAGCACTCTCCGGCGAACAGATACCGGAGATTCGGGAAGAATCCGATGCCGGTCAGGTCCTCGATCCCCTGCCCGGAGCAATCGATCCATTCGTTTTCGCGCGCGTCGCCGCTCAGATAGGTGACGCCGTCCTCCGCCTCGGTCCAGCCGTCCTGCGCCAGAATCCATGCGCGGAAGTTCGCGTCCGGAAAATAGTCTTCCGTGAGCGGGATATGTTCCAGCGGTTCGGCAGCGGCAACTGCCGGAAAGAGACAAAGCAGCATCAGAATGCTCAATGCCAAAGCCATGATACGTTTACGCATATATCCTCCTTATGCCATCCATGTGGTTTGACGTTACCGTTCCGTATACGCGGCGTCCGGGTTGCCGGTGATAAAATCCTTTACGCTGACGCCGAACAGCTCGCTTGCAGTAAGCACCTCGTCGTAATCCGGCAGATGCAGCCCGCGTTCCCAGCGGGACACGGTCTTGTTGGACACGCCGAGCACGCCCGCAAGCTCCGTCTGCGTCATGCCCAGCCGCTTCCGATGCGCCGCAATAAACCTTCCGATCCTGATTTTATCCATCGGTCGTTCACTCCGTTCCGGTATTTTCTCATTATTTACTATAAAACAGGCGGTTGAAAAGTAAAGGACACAAAGTGCGAATTTTGGGTCTTTTCCCCCGGCGGTCCGGCAGGGAAACAACATAAAAATACCCGCGCTGCGGCGGGCAAAAGACATTATCGGTTTTCGGAATACGCCTCGGTCTGCGCCGCGTCGGAAAGCGGCGCAAGGTTTCCCTTCAAAAAGTCCTCGATATCGACGTGAAACAGTTCGCATACTTTAAGCACCTGATCGTAATCCGGAAGATTGATCCCGCGTTCCCAGCGCGAGATCGTTTTGTTCGTTACGTCCAGCGTCTCCGCAAGCTGCTCCTGCGTCAGCCCCAGTCTTCTCCGCTGTTCCGCGATAGATCTTCCGATTTTGATTTTGTCCATAGTGCTTTTCTCGTCCCGATGCGGTTTTCTTGTAGAAATATGATAGCATTCCGACTTGAAAAGTAAAGGACACAGAGTGCGAATTTGCCGCTTCTGTCAGACATTTCACGAGAAATTGCTGTCCGAAAACGACAATGCCCGCACCCCTTTTCGGATGCGGGCTTCAAAACAGGATCGGGATCATCGCGGGACTTCGGCCGCTTCCATGCTCTCGCTCAGATGCTTGACTGTTTCGTCCTCATAGAACGCAACACACTGCTCAAGGTTGTCGATCCGGTGGATCGGCATCAGGTATTCTCTGTGCGTCGCGTTGAATTCGTCCAGGATCGGGTACAGCTCGGAAAGCTCGCCGACCGTCACACACTCCAGCACGCCGTGGAAGCCGCCGTGCGAGGTGAACGCCGCGGGCTGAAACACAAACCAGCCCCCGCTGTACGGCACGCCGATGCACATGATGTTGAAGCAGTTGTTGCCGTTTACATAGAGTACGCACAGCCCCGGATAATCGTCCTGGATCAGCCACGCGCAGGGTGTCGCGATGTTGTCTGCGGCAAAAAATCTGTCTTTGATGTGTTTTTCGGGTTTCTCGTAGGAATAGAGATTCGTGCCCGGCTCATTGTTCACAAAGGAATCCAAGATCTCCTGCTCCGTTACGTTGAACCACGCGAGCATATCGGCAACCGTCGAAATGCGCTCCCTGAGAACGGATGGCGACGCGTCCCTGAGCGCGATCAGCTCGTCGTCGGACAAACGCCGTTCGGACAGCTCCGCCGGCAGATCCGCCGCCGTATGCTTGGCGCGCCACACGCGCGGCGTCGCGGTGGGCTCCGGCGCAGACGGTTCCGCCGTCGCTTCGGCAGTCGGCTCCGCTGTCGCCGCGGTCTGCGCGTCCTTCGGTTTGCACCGGTCCGTCAGCAGCAGGACCAGAAACACGCAGCTCAACACGATCCCGCAGGCGCCTGCGATCCACCCCGCGCGCTGCGGTCTGCCTGCGCCGCGCTTCGGCGCGTCCGTGCCGTCCGGCTGTGCGTCGGCCGGCGCGATCCGCTTCCCCGCCAGCACTTCTTCCATGCGAACGGAAAACATCTCGCAGAGCTGCTGCATCTGCTCATAATCGGGGAGCGTCTGTCCGGTCTCCCAGCGGGATACCGTTTTGCCGGAAACCGACAGTTTTTCGGCAAGCTCCGCCTGCGTAAGCCCGCGCTCCCGCCGCAGCTCCGCCAGAAAATTACCCGTTTGCAACCGGTCTATCATACGTCCGTCTCCCGCGCAGTCCGTTTCGTTTTTTCATGCGCTGTCAGCTGTTATCGTAACACATTCGCCCCGAAGCGTCAATCAAATGCGCGCACGGCGTTATGCGGCGCTTCCTGTTTGCGTCAGCGGATCGGCCTGCCGATGCGCATGCTTTTACGCCAGTCCGGCGCGGGACCGTCGTCCGCCCAGTATTCGTCGAGCCGTTCGATCCGATCGTCACGCATCGTGAAGAAGCTTGTGACACGGCACGCGGTTTCGCCGGTTTTCGGGAACACCCGCACCGCGGTCACAAAGCCGTTCGCGGTCGGTTCGATGCGTTCGATCTCGCCGTCCCATTCGCCCGGGTAATCGCAGTTTGCGCGGATGAACTCGTCCGCGGTAAAGCGCTCGTTCGAGCAATGCCAGAACACCTCAGCGTCCGGCGTGAACCATTTCGGCAGCGCTTCGCGGTCCTGACCGAGCACGTCGCGCCAGAACGCCGCGACGCGCGCTTCGTCGATCCCGGGCTTTCTTGCGCGGGTCGCAAGAAACGTCGGGATGTGCAGCTCGTGCAGCCGTCCCTCGCCGTTCGTGTCCTCGTAAAGATGCGTCAGAACGAAGCCCGCCTCGAGCTGCCCGCCGATCTGCTCCTCCGCCGTGTGCGAAAACTCCACGGCAAGGTCGCCGCGCGCAAGCTGCTCCATCTGTTCCGGATCGTTGAGCGGATCGAACGGAAAGCGGTTCACGACCTGCGTCTCGTCCTCGCCGTCGAACAGGAAGTTGATCCCGTTGTCGAGCCCCGAGAGCAGCAAGCCGCCCGGCTTCAGCACGCGAAAGCACTCTTTGAAAATCGGTCTGACCTCGCGAACGTAGCAGTTCGACACCGGATGAAAGATCAGATCGAAGGATGCGTCACGAAACGGCAGCGGCTTTGTCATATCCGCCTTGACGATCGTGATCGGATAGCCCTCGCGCTCCGAAACGAGCCGTTCCGAATCGAGCTGCGCGTCCGAATAATCGAGCACGGTGCAGTCCGCGCCGAGCGCGGCAAAGACCGGCATCTGCTGCCCGCCGCCGCTCGCAAGCCCGAGGACCTTCTTGCCCCGAAGCGGACCGAACCAGTCGTGCGGCACGGGCACGGTCGGCGTCAGAAGCACGTTCCAGTCACCGTTTTTCGCTCTTTCATAGGTTTCGTGATCGATGGGAACGCCCCATTCCCAGCCTTCCTCGACCCACCGGTCGATCGTCTTGGCGTTGATCTCCTGATAGTGCATGGTTCCTCCGTACAAAAAGGAGCACCGCAGAGTGCTCCCCGTATCGTTTCAGTTTGTATTTCCGCCGAGCTCCTCGGTCCAGCGGAACGTGCCGGTCTTTCGGACGGTCTCGCCGTAGATGGTCTTGAAATCGTCGCGCATGGAGATCACGTTGAAGCCGAGCGCCTCCCATTTTGCGCGAAGCTCGTCCCCCTTCTCCGGATGCCCGTAGTCGCGCATGTCGTCATCCGCGATCAGCATGAACGCGAGGCTCTTATAGGGATTGTTGCTGATCGTATAGAGATGCATGGCGGAATCGCCGCTGCTGTTTCCGAACGAAAGCACCGGCTGTTTGCCGATCTCTCGCACGATCGCCGTGACCTTATTCGTCTTAAGGTTTTTCACCTGCAGCCGGTCGGTGCGGACCAGATCGTCCCCGGGCTGGAACGTATAGTCAAGGCTGTCCTTGTCGCCCTGCCCGCTTGCTTCCAGGGCGACATCCATGCCGATGAAGTGATCCGACGGCACGTCGACCATGCCTTCAAAGAGCTCGCGGCAGATATAGCGGTCGCTGCCGCTGACGACGTAGACGGTGAAGCTGTTCTCCGTGAGGTAATCGATCACCTCGACGATCGGGCGATAGAACGCCTGTCCGTAGGTCATGCCCTCGAAGCCGTCCGCGTCGCGCACCAGAAACTGCGTCACATAGTTCTGAAACTCGGTCACGGTCATGCCCGCATATGCCTTTGCCGCGGCGTTTGCATGGCGAAGCGCCATGTCGCCCGCATAGGTGTGGGTCGGACCGCCCGCGCGGATCTCCTCCGCGACCGCTTTGAGCTCCTCGTCCGCCGTAAAGGTCGGATCGGCGAGTATGCGCCAGGCCAGCATATAGTATTCGAGATAGGTCGGGAACAGTTCCCCATAGATCGTGCCGTCCATGTCAAAGACCGCGATCCGGCGATCGACCGGAATGAAGTCGGGCGAGCTTTCGTCCGTGACCGTTTCAACGTATTCGATCAGCAGATCCAGCGCAGGCGCGACGTCGTTCCACGACGCAAAGACTTCCTCCTCGACCTCGCCGTCCGGCATCGGATCCTCGGCGGATATTTCCGGCAACTCCGTGTCCGGGTGTTCTTCGGCCGGCGCTTCGGTTGCGGGTGCTTCCGTTGCGGGCGCTTCCGTCGGCGCAGGCGTCGCTTCGGTATTGGGCGCTGTTTTCGTCTTGCATCCGGCAGCGCAGAGAACGAGCATCAGGATCGCAAGGATCAGAGCAATTCTTGTTTTCATGTGGATTCCTTTCTTTCGTGTACGGTAAAAATCGCAGACTATTATAAAGCGGTTTTGTCCGTCGCGCAAGGGTTCGGCGCCGTTTTTTTCGTGATCGCGTAATAGGTGAGGTCGCGCATCTCGCCCAGGTACTCGAACTCCCGCGCGGAAAAGCGCAGATAGGTCATGCCGCACTTTTCCATCACGCGGCGCGACGCGTCGTTGCCGGTAAAATACGACGCCGTGACGGTGTGCATGCCCTTTTCGTCAAAGAGATAGGCAAGAAAGCGTTTGACCGCTTCGGTCACATAGCCTTTGTTCCAATGCGCAGAGCCGATGCCGTAGCCGATCTCGCACACGCCGTCGGTCTCGTCGAAATACAGGATGATGCCGATGAGCTTTCCGGTCGATCTAAGGCGGATCGCAAAGAGATCGTCCCGCCCGAGATACGTGGAAAAATCAAAGGTATCGAGGGATTCCGCATAGCGGCAGACAAAGGTTTCGAGCACCTTTTTGTCGTGCGAGATGTTGTTGAAATAATCCGCTTTATCGGTCTCTCTGATCCGGTCGAGGATCAGCCGTTCCGTCTCCATGCGCTCAGGCTTCAACGCAAGCTCGATCTCGTCGAGCCCGCCCGGGGTGATCTTGCGGTTCCCCGTCCCGAAAAAGCCGAGCCGTTCATAGAGCCGCCTTGCGCCCGCATTGTTTTCGAGGATCCACAGCGTCGGCGTACCGGTCGAGACCGCCGCGGCAAACCGCAGAAGCTTCGTGCCGTACCCTTTCCCCTGTTCCTCCGGCAGCACGTACAGATCCTCGATGAGATTTCCGTTCACGGAAACGACGCCCTTCGGCCCGTCGTCAACGAGCAGAAAGATCCGGCTTTCTGCGTCCAGCTTGCGCTGTAAATACGCCGCCTGCCGCTCCGTCGTATGGCTTTCTGTAAATTCCGGCGTGCAGAACGCGCGGTGCGAGTCCCGCCACGCCGCGGCGTGCACCGCCGCCGCTTCCATGAGATTCGTTTGATCGACCGGGATGATCATGGTTGTTCCTCCGTATCATACTGTACGTTTGCGGGATCGGACGAACGCGCTGCGTTCGCTGTCCTTTCCACCTCATCCGGCTGACGCCACCTTCTCCTCGGAGGAGAAGGCTTTTGGCGCGCATTTTTACTCAAGTATCCGCTCTATCAGCGCCGACATGACGCGCCGGGTCGGCGGCATGATCGTTTCAAGGTCGATCTCGTCGCGGGAGAAGAACCGAAGGTCCTCCATCTCCCCGTCGCACGCCTTTGGTTCTCCGTGCCATTTCCGGCAAAGATACACGATCTCGAAATTGGAGACCTCATCGCCGTTCGGATAGACATAGTGCGCCTCCGGTCCGGAGTTCACGCAGAAGAACGTGAGCTCGTCCGCATGCAATCCCATCTCCTCGAACAGCTCCCGCTTTGCGCAGTCCTCAGCGCGTTCGTCGATCTCCGCCGCCCCGCCGGAATACCCCCACAGGTGATTGTCCGCGCGCTTTCCGAGCAAAATCCGCCCTTGTTCGTCGATGCACGCGACACTTGCCGCGCATTGCATCAGCGTCCGGTGTCCGACGAGCTTCCGCATTTCCGCAATGTATCCTGTCATGTTTGTTCCTCCGTATCAAGATCCAGTTTCAGCGTCAGCGCGTCGTACTTCTGTCCGCGGACCGTACGAAGATCCTTTACGCACGCGTACGGAACGAAGCCGAGCTTTTGCGCGACGCGCAGCATGCGGACGTTGCCCGACCATGTCTGCGTATAGACGCATTTAGCGCCGTGCGCTTTGAGATAGTCGATAAACTGCCGGAGCGCTTCCGTGCCGACGCCGCAGCCGCGCGCGTCGCGTTCCGGGACGTCGATGCCGACGGCGGGGATCTTTTCCGGGTTTTCGACGTAATCGAGATCGAAGTAGCGGCTGACCCAGCCGACGTGCCTGCCGTCCGACTCGATCTCGAATTTCCAACGCGGCGCGTCCTTCGGCAGCGTTTTGATGCGCTCGAAGTATTCCGTCCAGCTTTCGCGCTCCGCTTCCGGCGTCGTTTCCTCGTTCTCCCACGGCGCGTCCCAGTCCATCCACTCGGTCTCCGCGGTAAACCAGCGCACATAATCCTCGATATCCGATTCGATCATGTCACGAAGAATGACCATGCTCCCTCACTTTCCGTTCGTGCCGTTCACGATCGCGGCGTAGACCTCCTCGGGGATCATAGGCGATCCGATCTCCGTGAGCAAGCCTTCAGGCACCGCGCCGCTCTCGGCATACGCTTTGCCCGCCTGCCGTAAAAGCGCAAGGCGCGGCTGGGTGACAGGTGCAGCGGAAGGCTCGCTGAACAGCGGGCTTTCCGGCACGGTCAGAATCAGCGGATCGTGCGGGAACAAAAGCCTGAACTGCGCAACGGCGGGCTCGAAATTGTGTTTGCTGTTCGGAAAGCCGCAGCCGCAGATCATGGCGTAGCGGAGATGCGCAAAGTCCGCCTGTCCGACGTGCTCGTACCGGTCGCCGACCTTCTCCATCGCCATCGAGGAAAGCGGCAGCGTGCGGTCTACGAGCGCCTTCAGCGGCGCGGGCATGCCGTAGCAGTAGAGCGGAAAGCTCAGAAGCAGCAGATCGCTTTCGAGGATCGCTTCAAGGATCCCGCGCATATCGTCGTCGTGGATGCACGTCCCGCCGTTTCGCATGCAGGCAAAGCAGCCGGTGCAGTATTCGATGTGTTTGTCGATGACGTGGAGCGTTTCGATCTGCTGTTCGCCCGCGTCGTGCATGCCGTCCAGAAATGCGCGCGTCATGTGCATGACGTCGCTTTGCTCCCGCTTCGGGCTGCCGTTCATAACCAGTATTTTCATAGATATTTCTTCTCCTTTTACGGTGTGCCGTTCAGATACAGCCGGTACGTTCCCTCCATCTCCGCGATCAGCGGGCAGGCGTACTGCACATAGCCGTCGATGCGCGCAAGGATCCATGCGCCGCCGTTGAACGTATGATCGGCGTACAGCAAAACGATCTGTCCGGTCTCGCCGTCATACACGATCGTTCCGCCCTCGGCAGAATCGACCGGCTCCGCACCGGAAAGGTCCGGCTGTTCGCCCGCGCAGAGCACGATCCCGTCCTCCCCGAACGGAAAGACCTCGCGCTCGACGCTCAGAATGTCGTCCAGCTTTCCGTCGAACGCATTCTCAACCAGAAACTGCAGCGTATAGCCGCTTCTGAGATACAGGTACGCCCGCTGCGGCTCCATGGTCCTTTCGCCTTCGCCCACGGCAAGCGAATTCAAGTACCGGATGATCGCGTTGAACCCCTCGCGCATGTTCTTGTTCAGAACCTGGTTTTCGGATATGCTGTAATACCCGTCCGAAAGCCGGAAGGACACCGTGGTCGTGTCCGCGTCGTACGCGATCAGATCGCTGTACGGCTGCTTGCTCGCCTTTTTGAGATCGTACGTTTCGATCAGCGCCAAAAGTTCCTCCGCCGCTTTCGGATCCGCCTGATAGACCGTGGTGACCTCACGATCGGCATGGGTCTCCTTTTCGGAGATCTCAAGCGTCACCCGACCGTTTTTGTCGATCGAATAGGATACGTTCCTGTAGCCGCCGAGCATGCCGCCGCCCGTCGAAACGGAACAGCTTTTCAATTCTCCGGATACTGCGGCGGGACCGCCGGAAGGCTCCGCTGCGGGGCGACACCCCGCGATCGGCAGCAGACATCCGAGCGCGGCAAGCATAATAACCGCTGTTTTCTTCATATTGTTCCTCCTTTACCGCACGAACGGCGCGCGGTACGCGGCGTTGATCTCCGCGATCTCCTTTTCGCCGTCGATATACGGCTGATAGATCGCGTCGATCCGTCCGCCGCCCAGGTTGTCGCAGCCATTGCAGAATTCGCAGTCCGCGCCGCACGCGCCGTACAGCGCTTCCCGCACGATCCGCTCGCGCTGTTCGCGCGTGGTGTCCTTGATCAGAATCGACTTCATGGCATTCCTCCGTTACAGGCCCAGATTTTGCCGCGCTTCCGCGCTGCTTTCCGTGATCATGGCAAGCGTTTTGCACGACGCTTTTTCGGCGCAGCCGCCGCAGGTTCCGACGTGCTTTCCGATCGCGCACTGCCGGATCGGACAGAGCGAATCGCAAAAGACCGTCTTTGCGCCCGCAACGCGGCAGCCCGTACAGTGGATCATCTCCGGCGTGATCGTGACGCCGTTCAGCTTTGACCATTCTTCGGCAACCTTTTTCCGCAGCGCGTCGTCGTTATGCACCGTTGCAAGCCGCGCCTCGCACGTTTCGCAGTCCAGTCCGCAGTATGCAAGGTAATTGTTTTTCGGATCAATCGCGTGCGGATCGGAGCCGGTCCGGATCCAGTAGCGTTGCTCGATCTTTCCTTCCTCGTTCACATATTCATTTTCGAGCACGCCGCCGTTTCTTTGGATCGCCTTTGCGGAGCCGACGTTGTCCCGGTCGCAGACGACCAGCGCGCGCCCGATCCCGAGCGCTTCGCATTCGATAAGCGCAAGCCGCAGAAGCTCCGTGGCATAGCCCTTTCTGCGCTCGCTCGGACGGATGCCGTCGCCGATGTGTCCGCCTTCATGCAAAAGAAACGCATTCAGATAATGCCGGATATTCACCGCGCCCAGAAGCCGGTCGCGTTCCTCGTCCAGCAGGAAAAACGTCGAATCCGGGACCTTGCCGTCTGCGGGCTCTTTGAGCTCCAGCTCCCGAAGGTAACGGTCAAAATCGTGAGGATCGTTTTTGAAGATCGCCCACGGGGAGCCGTTCGTGTGATTCTGTTTCTGATCCGCCTTCCACTCGTCGATCATCTCGCCGAGCTGTTTTTCATATGCCTTTGTGAGTCTGATCAGTTTCGGCGCCATGTTGCCCTCCTTGATTCTCACCGTTCGTCGCGTTCCGGAAACAGCGCCGTGTCGATCGCTTCGGCACACTGTTCCGCCGTCATTTCATGCGTATCGACCGTGAGGTCGTAGCCGTCCTTCGGGTAGAGCCAGGTATAGGACGCCTCCGCCGAGCCCGGACAGCGATCCTTTCGCGCCTGCTCACGCTTCAAAAGCACCTCTAAAGGACAGGTCACCCGCACCGTGTGCAGCGCGTACGGGCGCATCGCGTCCGTGAACTGCCGATAGATCCGTTCGCTGGTGATGACGTGGTCGACGATCACGCCGGACGCGGCGCCGAGCGCTTCCGTCACGCCGCGGATCATGTCGCCCGAGATCTCGAACACGTCGTCCTCGTAGATGGTCTCCTCCTTTGATACGCGCATGTAATCGTCGATCGAAATGATCGCATAGCGCTCTTTTCGGCGTTCCTCCGCGCGCTTTTGCAGCGCGGCGGCAAGCGAGGATTTCCCCGCGGAGGAAGGTCCGTTCAGCAGAATCACATGTTTTGTCATGTTCGTTTCACCCCGTTTTCCGGTTTGTATCCATTTTATCACAGCTGCGCCGCCGTGTCACGGTTTTCCTGTCATAACACAACCACGCGTCTATTGAAAACCGCATGCATGCGTGATATACTTATGATTTGAGCGATGCGCCGGAAAAACGGCGCGCACGAAAGGAGAAACCCGTATGAAGTTTTCGGAAATGCCTTACAAAAGACCCGATCCCGAAGCGGTGAAATCCGCCGTCAAAGGCTTCACCGAACAGCTCGGAAACGCCAAAAGCTATGAAGAAGCACGCGCCGTGTTCCTTGCAATGGAGGAGCACGAAAAGCAGGTCATGACGATGGGCGAGCTTGCCGGCATCCGGCATTCGATCGACACGCGCGACGAGTTCTATGACGGCGAAAGCACGTTCTGGGACAACTTCGGTCCCGAAATCGCCGAATACACGCACGCCTGGACGGAAGCGCTTCTTTCCTCGCCGTTCCGCAAGGACTTTGAAGCCGAATACGGCGATCTGATGTTCGTGAACGCCGAGATCGAGCAGAAAGCGTTCTCGCCGGAGATCATCCCGGAGATGCAGAAGGAAAACGAGCTGGTGACCGAATACGAAAAACTGATCGCCTCCGCGCAGATCCCGTTCGAGGACGGCGTTTATACGCTGTCGCAGCTTTCTCCGTTCAAGACCTGCGCGGACGACGAAAAGCGTCTTGCGGCATGGAAGGCCGAAGGGACCTGGTACAAGGAGCATCAGGAGCGCCTTGACGCGATCTATGATGAGCTCACGCATCTGCGCGACACGATGGGCAAAAAGCTCGGCTACGGCGGCTATACGCAGCTCGGCTACTATCGCATGGGCCGCAACTGCTATACAAAGGAGGACGTCGAACGTTTCCGCGCCGCGGTGCAGAAGTACCTCGTGCCGGTCGCGGACTCCATCATGCGCGAACAGGCGAAGCGTCTCGGCAAGGAATATCCGCTGTCGTTTGCGGACGCCGCGCTGAGCTTCCGGAGCGGCAATCCGCGTCCCGCGGGCACGCCGGACGATATTCTCGAACAGGGAAAGAAGTTCTACGACGCGCTGTCGCCGGAGACGAGCGAATTCTTCCGCACGATGCTGGAGGATCAGCTTCTGGACGTGCTTTCCACGCCCGGCAAGCGGGGCGGCGGCTACTGCACCGGGATCGCGAACTATGAGCGTCCGTTCATCTTTGCGAACTTCAACGGCACGCAGGGCGACGTCGAGGTCGTCACGCACGAGGCGGGACACGCGTTCGCCTACTGGATGAACCGCAAGCGCATCCCGCTCACCTACGCATGGCCCTCCATGGAGGCGTGCGAGGTGCACTCGATGAGTATGGAATTCTTCGGCTGGATGAACGCGGACGGCTTCTTCGGCGCCGACGCAAGAAAGTTTATGTACAGTCACCTCGCGGGCTCGATCACCTTCATCCCGTACGGCACGATGGTCGATCACTTCCAGCACATCGTTTACGAGCATCCGGAGTATACGCCCGCCGAACGCCATGCCGAATGGAAGAAGCTGCTCGGCGTCTACATGCCGTGGATGAAGCTCGACGGCGAGATCCCGTTCTATTCCGAGGGCGAGGGCTGGCAGCGGCAGAGCCACATCTATGCGAACCCGTTCTACTACATCGACTACTGCCTGGCGCAGACGGTCGCGCTGGAGTTCTGGGCGATGATCCAAAAGGACCGCGACGACGCGTGGAAGCACTATATGGCGTACACCGTGCAGGGCGGCAGCAAAACGTTCGTCGAGCTTTTGAAGAACGCGGAGCTTGTCACCCCGTTCGACGAGGCGTGCCTTAAGGAAGTCTGCGAGACCGCGACGAAATGGCTCGAGAGCTTCGATCTGACCGGAATTGAATAACCTCCGACGCACAGGGACCGCGATCCGCGGTCCTTTTTTGGTTGCGCGGAACGGAAAACCGTGTTATACTGTAAGAACAGACCCCCCGTCTATTCCGGCGTGGGGCAATCCGTATTTTGGAAAGGAACGGCTATGTATCTGATCGTCGGGCTCGGCAATCCCGGGCTGAGCTACAGAAAAACACGTCACAACGCAGGCTTTCAGGCGCTGGACAAGCTGGCGGACCGGCTCAACGTCCGCATCAAAACGAAGGGCTTTTCCGCGCTGTACGGCGAGGGAAAGATCGACGGCGAACGCGTGATCCTCATGAAGCCGCAGACCTATATGAACCTCAGCGGCGACGCGGTGCAGAGCCTGCTGCATTTCTACAAGCTCGAACCGGACCGGCTGATCGTGCTGTACGACGACATCGACCTGCCGCTCGGAAGCATGCGCATCCGCGCGAACGGCTCCGCCGGCAGTCACAACGGCATGCGCTCGGTCATCGCCTGCGTCAATTCCGAGAACTTCCCGCGCATCCGCATCGGCGTCGGCAAGGACGAAAGCGTTCTGCTGCGCGACTATGTGCTGAAGCGTCCCTCGAAGGCGGAGCAGAAGACGCTCGATGAGGTCTTTGAAAACGCTGCCGAAGCCGCGATCCTGATCGTGCAGGGCAACATCGGCGAAGCGCAGACAAAGTACAACAAAAAGCACGAAAAGAACCGCTCCGTCTCCGTCGACGGACACAAGGACTGAATGATCTGGTGCGTTTTTGCACCATGTTAAGCGTATGAAAGAGCTTTTGCGCGCGGTCGCAAACGACCCGGGGTATCGACAACTGCACAGCGCTTTGGAATCCGGCGACGGAACGGTCGCCGTTTTCGGCTTAAATGAAGCGCACCGTCCCGCGGTGAACGCCGCGCTTTCGGAGGACCGCACCGTGCTGTGGGTCGCGCCGACGTCTGCCGAGGCGATGCGGCTTTATGAGCTGCAGCGGGCATATCGTCCGGATACGGGGCTGTTTTTGCCGCGTGAGCTGCCGCTTGTGCACCTTGAGGCGGTTTCGTCTGAGCGCCGGTCCCAGCGCCTTTCGGTGCTGTCCCGGCTTTCGCTTTCCGTGTCCTCGCTCATCGTCACCTGCGCGGAAGCGCTGATGGAGCGGCTCGTTCCGCATGAGACATTTTTGTCGCAGATTGTGCGCGTGTCCGTCGGCGACACGATCGACCCGCGCGATCTCATCAAGGCGCTTGCGGAAGCGGGCTATGAACGCGCCGCCGAGATCGAGGGACCCGGACAATGCGCGATGCGCGGCGACATTCTCGACGTATACCCGCCGCAGGCGGCGTATCCGTACCGCATCGAATTCTTCGGCGACGACGTGGATCAGATGCGCATCTTCGATCCTTTGACGCAGCGCAGCATTGAACAGACGGACGCGGTCGTGCTGCCGCCGGCGTACGAGACGCCGCAGACCGCGGAAGCGATGGCGCGAGCACTGCGGCTTCTCAAAAACGCGCAGGGCTTCGATCTGCAGCGCGAGTCGTGGAAGGAGCAGCGGCCGTGCGTCGGCGCGGACGTGCTGGTCCCGCTTCTGTACCCCGTCACCGAAACGCTTTCGGACTATCTTCCCGAAGGCAGTCTGATCCTGATGAACGAGCCGAGCCGCATCGCGGACGAAGCGAGGACGGCGGAGCTGATCTTTTCGGAGACCGTCGCGGCGACGCTCGAACGCGGCGAAGGACATCCCTCGCAGGGCAAGCTGCTGATCGAAGCGGACGCTTTGATGCGGCGGCTCGACACGCGCAGAAGCGCGGCATATTACGCGCTGTTCCGCCCGTATCCGAATTTCAGGCACCGCGGACGCGTCGGCTTCACGGTCGAGCCCGCGCCGGCGTATCTGAACGATCCCGCGCAGTTCACTTCCGAGCTTGCGCGGCTTCTGAAGGCGCGGGAGGCGGTGCTTCTATACGTCGGCGAAGCACAGGAGCGCATGCGGGACGTGCTCGCGGACAGCGATCTCAACGTCGCCTATGCAGAAAGGCTTGTTCGCCCGCCGGTGCGCGGCGAAGCGCTGATCCTTTCGGAATCTCTGCCGCAGGGCTTCGTGTTTCCGGAAGCGCATCTGTATGTTCTGACCGCGCAGGAGCTGTTCGGCAAGCGCCCGTCCGCGCACACGAAAAAACGCAGCGGCACGCTGAAGTTTTCGGACCTTTCCGTCGGCGACTACGTCGTGCACGAGGCGCACGGCATCGGAAAGTTTTTAGGCGTCGAGCAGCTCACGGTCGACGGCAGCACGAAGGATTATCTGCTGTTTGCGTACCGCGGCGACGACCGGCTCTATATCCCGACCGACCAGCTGGACCGGATCCAGAAGTACATCGGCGCGGACGCTGAGGTGCCTCCGCAGCTATCGAAGCTCGGCGGCGCGGATTGGCAGCAGCGCGTGGAAAAGGCGCGGCAGGGCGCAAAGAAGCTTGCGGTCGATCTTGCAAGGCTTTATGCGGCGCGAACGGGAAACGGCGGGTTTGCGTTCTCGAAGGACACGCCGTGGCAGAAGCGGCTCGAGGACGCCTTCCCTTATGAGGAAACGCCGGATCAGGCGCAGGCGATCAGGGACGTCAAGGCGGACATGGAATCGCCGCGGCCGATGGACCGGCTGCTGTGCGGCGACGTCGGCTACGGCAAGACCGAGGTCGCGATGCGCGCGGCGTTCAAGGCGGCGCAGGACAGCAAGCAGACGGCGTTCCTCGTGCCCACGACGATCCTGGCGCAGCAGCATTATCATACGCTTCTGCAGCGATTCGCCGAATTCCCGGTGAAGGTCGCGTGCCTGAGCCGGTTCCAGACGCCGAAGGAATGCGCCGAGGTCAAAAGAGGGCTCGAAAGCGGCGAGGTCGACGTGGTCGTCGGTACGCACGCGCTGCTTGCGAAGTCCGTGAAATTCAAGAACCTGGGGCTGCTCATCATTGACGAGGAGCACCGCTTCGGCGTGAACCACAAGGAGCAGATCAAGGCGCTGCGCAGCGAGATCGACGTGCTGACGCTGACCGCGACACCGATCCCGCGGACGCTGAACCTGTCGATGACCGGCATCCGCGACATTTCGACGATCGAGACGCCGCCGGAGAACCGCTTCCCCGTGCAGACGTTCGTCACGGAGTACAGCGACGCGTTCGTCGCGGCGGCGCTTCAAAGGGAGCTTTCCCGCGGAGGACAGGCGTTTATCGTATCGAACCGCGTCGACACGATGGGTTCGACGCTCACGCACTTTCAGGCGCTCCTGCCCGACGCGCGCATCGCAATGGCGCACGGACAGATGCCGGAGACGCTTCTGGAAAACACGATGATGACGTTTTTGAACCGCGAGATTGACATCCTGCTGTGCTCCACGATCATCGAGAGCGGCGTGGATATCCCGAACGCGAACACGCTCGTCGTGCTCGACGCGGACAAGCTCGGGCTCGCGCAGCTCTATCAGCTCCGCGGCAGGGTCGGGCGCTCGACACGCATGGCGTATGCGTACTTCACCGTGCCGCAGGCGCGCGCAGTCTCCGAAACGGCGCAGAAGCGGCTCCTTGCGATCCGCGAATTCACGCAGTTCGGCGCGGGCTTCCGGCTCGCAATGCGCGATCTGGAGATCCGCGGCGCGGGAAGCCTACTCGGCGCCGAGCAGCACGGGCACATCTCGGACGTCGGCTATGAGTTCTACTGCAAGCTGATGCGCTCCGCCGTCGCCGAAGCGAAGGGCGAAACGGTCGCGCCGGAGATCGAGACGACGGTCGACGTGCCGGTCGACGCGTACATTCCGAAATCGTTCCTGCCCTCGGAGTTGCACCGGCTCGCGATGTACAAGCGCATCGCCGGGATCACGGACAGCGATTCGTATACGGATCTTTTGGACGAGTTCAACGACCGCTACGGCGATCTGCCGGAGTCGGTCATGACGCTGATGCAACTTGCGTTGATCCGCGCCTACGCGCGGCGCGCGGGCTTTTCCGCGGTCACCGTACGCGACGGCAGGACGACGCTCACCTATGACGTTTCGGCGCATCCGGACGGGGTGCAGCTTCTTTCGATCCTGTCCTCGGAACCGAACCTCCGGCTGCTTGCCGCCGAGCCCGCCGCGATCGTCTGGGCCGAACGAAAGCTCGTTGTTCGCGATTTTGTCAAAAAACTTCCACAATTAATTTACAGGCTGATGCATTGCGTATACGACGAGACCGGAGTATAATGAACAAAACAAGCAGAAAGGACTTACCCTGATTTATGACGATACAGAAACGACTTTTCGCATTCCTGACAGCGATCCTTCTTCTTTTGCCGCTCACGGGATGCCTTGTACAGAAAAACAGCACCGTTCCCGATACGGATCCGACAGGCGCCGTTGCCGCGCCGGACGGCGTGAACACCGCCGCGCCCGCGGACGTTCCCGCATTTGACGAAGAAGCGGTCGCGATCGAGCTCGGCGACCTTCAGATCCGCGCAAAGGACGTGCAGAACGCGTTCGACCAGTACGTCAGCTACTTTTCTTACGGCTACGGCATGGATGAGGAATCGCTCGGGCAGTTCCTGCGCATGAGCGAGGAATGGCTGATCGAATCGAACATGCCCGAATGGAAAGCAAAACAGCTCGGTCTCACGCTTTCCGCGGAAGAGGAGGCGCAGTGCGGCGCCGACGCGCAGGCGGACGTCGATGAAGAGCGCAATATGCTGCTTTGCTACTACGGCGATCCCGAAGGACTGATCGAGGACGCATCGCTGCTGACCGAGGAACAGAAGTCCGAAGCGATCGAAACGATCAACGGCGAGCTCTCCACGATGTTCGGCGAAGGCTTCACCTTTGACGACTATCTTGCGATGCGGTATGAGGATATCCTGAACAGCAAGCACACCGACGCGTTCTCTGCGCTTCTGGAGGATCACGTCTCCGGCAGCGCCGTCGTGGACGACGCCGCGATCGACGCGTGGTACGAGAAGACGCTCGACGAGCAGAAGACGCAGTTCGATGCGGATCCGCAGCTCTATCTCGATCACGAGAACGGCCGCAGCATTGACGGTCCCGCGATCTGCCTGTATGTGCCGGTAAACGCCGCGAAGCTGGAGCTCATCCATATTCCCGCGGACGAGAGCTCCGCAGACCGGATCGCCGAGAACACCGCAAAAATGACGGAGCTGGAAGCCGAGTACGGCGCTCTGAAGCTCAACGGCGAGGATGAAGCGCGTCAGGCGGCGATCGAGACCGAATATGCCGCGCTGCGGGAAGAGACCGAAACTCTGACCGCGCAGCAGGACAGCAAACCGAAGGAGACCGCGGCTCTTGCGTACGCGGCGCTGCAGAGCGGCACGACGTTCGACGACGCGATGGACCTTTATAACGAGCATTCCGAAGAAGAAAGCGGACGCTACGTTTGGACCGTGTTCACGGACGGCAGCGAGACCGACTTCCCCGCGCTTGCCGAGGCCGCAAAGATGGAGCCCGGCGCGTATTCCGAACCGATCGAGATCGACGGCGATTACTATATCATTCGTCTTTCCGAGACCGTTTCCGCGGGTCCCGTCGACCGCGCTTCGATCGCCGAGACGCTGCAGACTGCCGCAGCGGACGGCATCCGCGCCGACACATGGCAGACGCAGTACGACGCGTGGCTCGAAGAAGCAAAAAACGCGGCGGTCTATCACCGCGAAACATACGAGATGCTGATCTCGCTGTACCTTGGCTGACGAACCGATAAAGGAGGAATCTATGATGTACTGTCCGAAATGCGGCATTTCCCTGCCCGACGACGCCGTTGAATGCGATGCGTGCGGCGCAAAATTCGACCCGATTCCCGAAACGACGAAACAAACAAAGAAGGCGGCGCAGTCCGCGGACGTCAAGGACGCGTTCCGTAAATGGGCGCGCGACCAGGGCATGTTCTGTCTGATCGCAAAAGCGGTCGCGGTCGTCGTCATGCTCTTCTACCTTTTGACCGCAGTCGTGTACGCGGTCACGCTCATCGTCGGAAAATATGCCGGCGGCGTGGTCTTCTCGGAGTTCTTCCTGAAGCTTCTTACGGGGCTCGTCTACGGCGTCATCATCTGGCTGCTTTCCGACGCGGTGCTGTATCTGCAAAAACTTTATGAAATGAAAAAGAAGGAAACGAAAGACAAATAACGGACCGACAGGCGAACGCAGACCGCGTCCGCCTGTTTTTCCGGTCGAAAGGAGCATTCCCATGGAACAGATCAATTCCCCTGTCCGCGAACAGGCGGAGCATGTTTCGCCGGTGCAGATCCTTGCGTTCGTGCTCGGCATCGTCTCGCTTCTGGTCTCGCTCGTCACCGGCGTGGTCGCGCTGTGGAACTTTGTCCGATCCGTGATCGAGCAGCAGCTGTCGATCGGTTTTCCCGCGCTTCCGTTCATCGTCGGAGGCGTTTGCGGTCTTGCGGCGATCGTTCTCGGCATCATCGGGCTCGTCCTTGACCGCAAAAAGCAGCAGCGCACATCCGGGCTCGTGTTCTCCGTGCTCGGGCTGTGGTTCGGCGTTTCCGGTCTGGTTTTCATCGTCTGCGCGGCGTTCTGGATCGGAGGGCTGACGACCCTGTTTCGTTTGCTCGCATTCTGATCCTCCGGCGGATCAGATCGCTGCTGAGACGGACGTGTTTTCACGTCCGTTTTTTATTTTGCATAGGATAGATCAGACGGCTTATGCCGTTCGGAAAGGAGAATACGCATGGCTGTTATGACCAATCAGGCAAACCTTACATATACCTACGGAACGACGACCGCGACCGTCGCTTCCAATATCGCGGAGACCGAATGGAACGCGGGCATCACCGCAGAGAAGCGCGCGCTGGAAAACGCGTACCGCGCGGGCTCCGCGCTGACATATCTGATCTCGCTGAAAAACGGAAGCGCGGCGCCGGTCGAGAACCTTGTGATCACCGACGACCTCGGCGCGTTCACCCCCGCGGGCGCGGCGGCGCCGGTCGTGCCGCTGACCTTTACGGGGCATGCGACGCTGTATGTGGACGGAACGTTTTCCGAGGAGCTGACGCCCGCGACCGTCCCCGGCGGCATTCAGTTCACGATCCCCTCCGTCCCCGCAGGCGCGGACGCGCTGCTCGTGTACCAGGCGACGGTGAACGCCTTTGCGCCGCTGGAAACCGGCAGCGAGATCACCAACACCGCTTCGATCGGTGCAAACGAGCCGCTGACCGTCTCCGCGACCGTGCCCGTCGCCGACTACGCGGACGTGTCGATCGAAAAGACGATGGGTCCGAACCCGATCACCGACGGCGATACGATGACCGTGACGTTCCTGATCGAGAACCGCGGCAATACCGAAGCGACGGGGCTTGTGCTCACCGACGAATTCCCGCTTTCGCTTTCGGACCCCGCCGTGACCGTGAACGGCGCGCCCGTGACGGACTTCACGTTTGAAAACGACCTGTTCACCCTGCCCGCCGAAGGCAGCGGCACGACGCTGTCCGTGCCCGCCGCGGTCTTTACGCAGGACGACACCGGCGCGGTCTGCGTAACCCCCGGCGTGCTCACCGTTGTGCTCACCGGTACGGTCTGACCTGCCTGCGGATCCCCCGCGGGGGATCCGCATGTCATTCGACGGAAAGCGGACCGGCTTTCCGTTTTTTCAAGTTTCCTGTTGCGTTCGGCGGAAAATGCAGTATAATGTATCTGTATGAGTATGCATTCCGTTATTGTCAGTCATATGGAGATCGCACGGCCGGCGGATCCGCTTTCGCTTCCCGCGCTGACGCTCGCGTACCTCGGCGACACGGTCTACGACCTGTATGTGCGCACGCTCCTTGCCGAGACCCTGCGTCTGCCGATGCGCGCGCTGCACGTCGAAGCCGCAAAGCTCGTCTGTGCCGCGGGACAGGCCGCCGCGTACCGCCGCATTGCGGACAAGCTTTCCGAATCGGAGCAGGCGGCATTCCGGCGCGGACGCAACGCGCATTCCGGAACCGTGCCGAAGCACGCGGACGTGCGTGATTACCGCGTGGCAACCGGACTGGAAGCGCTGCTCGGTCATCTGTATCTGTTGGGCGAGGACGATCGCATCGGCGAACTGATGCGCCTTGCCGTACCATATCCCATTGCACCCGAAAAGGAGTCCGAATCATGAGCGATCAGAGAAAAGAATATGGCAGACGCCCCTCCTCCGGCGAGACCGGCGTCCGGACGCACGCGCAGTATGACAAGCCCTACGGCAAAAAACCGTACGCGGGCGACAAAAAGGGCTACGGAACCGACCGTTCCTATTCCGGCGATCCCCGCAGAAAGTACGCCGAACAGCGCGGCGATTTTCCGAAAAAGTCCTTTGAGCGCAAGCCGTACGGCAGACCGTTCGACCGCGACGACACCGAGCGGAAGCCGTACGACCGCAATCGCGGACGCGACGAAAACCGCAAGCCTTTCGAGCCCGCGCCGGAGATCAACGAGCGCGACGAACAGCCGTACCTTCTGATCGGCAGAAACGCGGTGCGCGAAGCGATCAAAAGCGGTCGAAGCATCGACCGCGTGCTGGTCACGACCGAACACGACGGCTCTTTGGGCGAGATCGTGACCCTTGCGCGCGAGCGGAAGCTCGTCGTGCGCGAGGTCGACCGCAAGAAGCTGGACGAGCTGTGCATGCCGTTCGGACACGGCGGCAAGACCGCGAACCATCAGGGCGTCGTCGCCTATGCGGCGGGCGTGGCGTACTGCGAGGTCTCCGATATCCTCGACGCCGCAAAGGAAAAGGGCGAAGCGCCGTTTGTGATCGTGCTCGACGGCGTGGAGGACCCGCATAACCTGGGCTCCGTCATCCGCAGCGCGGACTGCGCAGGCGCGCACGGCGTGATCATCGGCAAGCGCAGAAGCGCCTCCGTCACCGCCGCCGCCGTCAAAGCGAGCGCGGGCGCGACCGAGTACGTCAAGATCGCGCGGGTGGTCAATATCTCCGCGGCGATCGCGCAGCTGAAAGCCGCGGGCGTATGGATCGCCGGCGCGGACATGCACGGCGAAAACATGCGCTCCGCCGCGATGAAGGGTCCGCTTGCGATCGTGATCGGCAACGAAGGCGAAGGGCTTTCTAAGCTCGTTCGCGACAACTGTGATTTTCTGGTTTCCATCCCGATGCACGGGCATATCGACTCGCTGAACGCGGGCGTCGCCGCCGCGATCCTGATGTTCGAGAAGAAACGGCAGGACGCCGAATGAGCATCCCGACCGACGACGAACTGCTGCTCCGCATTCGCGAAGGCGACGGCGAGGCGGAACGGCTGCTGTACGAGCGCTACAAGCAGCTGGTGCGTTCGCGCGCGCATTCCTATTTTCTGATCGGCGCGGACCATGAGGATCTTGTGCAGGAAGGCATGATCGGGCTCTATAAAGCGGTGTGCGAATACGACGAAAGCAAATCGGCGTCGTTCAAGAGCTTTGCGGAGCTGTGCATCACGCGCCAGATCCTGTCCGCGATCAAAAACGCCACGCGCAAGAAGCATACGCCGCTGAACCATTATGTTTCTCTGAACCGCTCCCCGATGAAGGAGGACGGCGAGGTCACGCTTCTGGACACGGTGCGTTCGTTAAGCGTCGCCGATCCCGAGGACGTCGTGATCGGGCGCGAAAACTTTGCGCAGATGATATCCTATCTCGAGTCCGTGCTGTCCCCGATGGAACGAAAGGTCCTCGGTCTGTACCTTGACGGACTTTCCTATCCGCAGATCGCGGCGCGCATTGAAAAGCCGCTGAAATCGGTCGACAACGCCATGCAGCGCGTGAAGCGCAAGCTGGAAGCGTTCCGGCAGGCATAAAAAAAGAAGCGCCGTTTCCGGCGCTTTTTTTCAGATCGCCCAGAGCGCGAGCGCGATCAGCGCACCGCCGAGAACCATAAGCCCGAAGCTCAGATACCACTTGCCGCCGCGGTTGAAGCCGTAGAAATCCTCCCAGCGCTTCTCCTCCGGCGAATAAACGACCTTCTTCATGTACAGCGCGCCGTAAACCGGCACCGGCGCCGCGCCGACGGCGATCGTCCACGCGGGCATGCGCGCTGTCTTTTCAAAGACGAGAAGCGATACGATCGCAAGCAGCGGACAGATCAGATGCAGAAACAGGTCCGCGCGCGAAAGAAGTCCCTTCCAGTCGTGCGAGGTGGGTCCGAGGAACAGCAGTACGGTGAGCATCGTGACCGTCACCGCCGCCGTGCCCGTGTATTTCAGCAGCAGCGCCCAGAACGGCAGCGCGCCGCAGCAAAGCCGGCAGACAACGACAACGATCGACGCGATTGCGCAGAGCACGTTGGACAGCACGGTAAAAAAGCGGAACAGCCGCGTCCAGGGATCGGTCTTTTTGACGCCCCAGACGATGCAGCCAATGACAAGCGCGGCGTTCAGAATGTTCATGATCAGCGACGGGATCATTGTTTTTTCTCTCCGTTTCTCGTTTTTTCTTTATTGTACCACCCCTGCCCGCTCTCTGCAAGAAAAAAGGAACTGCCGGGGATTCGGCAGTTCCTTTCGGATCGTATTCTGCGTTATTCTTCGGCGTTCTGCTTGCGGTCCTTCACCTGCTCGGCGATCTCGAGGACCTTTTCGTCGGTCAGAATGAACTTCTTGCGGAACCAGAGGATCGCGACGATGAGCCCGATGATCGGGATGATCGTCATCGTCATGCGAAGTCCCATCTTCTGCGCCGTTGTGACGTTCGCCGAGAAGTCGAAGACCTTCTCCGCCTCGGTGAACTCCGTGCCGGACTGCAGGTTGGCGATCGCAAGGCAGATGGACGCCGCAAACGCCGCGACGCCGCTTGCAAGCTTCACGACGAAGGTCTGCATCGAGAATACGACGGACTCGTCGCTCGTGCCGTTCTTCAAAAGCCCGTAATCGACGGTGTTCGCAAGGAAGACGGTCGTCAGAATGTTCAGAAGTCCGCTCGCCGCAAAGATCAGGAAGCCGGGAATGAACAGCACGAACACGTTGCCCATGCCGACGATCGCGAGCGTCAGAAGCACCGCGTAACCCGCGATGCCCATGCCGAGGCAGACGTAGAAGATCCGTGTATTGCTGAGCTTCACGGCGTTGCGCAGCACCGGATACAGCACCATCATCGAGAGGATCTGCACCGCGCCGCCGAAGATGTTGAACAGCGTGTAATCGCCGAACCAGTTCGTGCCGCCGAAGTCATACTTGAAGAAATAGATAACGAGATTCGAGGTGATATAGATCGCGGTGTTGATCAGCACGATCGCGACGACGACGGTCATCGCCTGGTCGTTCCGGAGAAGCGCGCGGAACATCTCCTTGACGGAAACGGTCTTCAGCTCCGCCGTGGACTTCTCCTTGACGAATACGCAGGTCAGGATCGTGAAGACGATGAACACGATCGCAACGGCCAGCGCAAACCATTTGAAGCCGATCATTTCGATCTCCGTTGCATTGCTGCCGCCGAACAGATTGCCCAGCGCATGCACCGCGATCATCGTCACGACGGTAATGATCGCGCTGCCGACGCCCGCGCACGAACGCGCCAGCGTGGTAAGCCCCTCGCGCTCCTTGCCGCCCTCGGTGAACGCCGGGATCATCGACCAGTACGGAATGTCCATCATCGTATAGGTCACGCCCCAGAGGATATAGAAGATCGCCGCGTACGCAATCACGCCGCTCGGCGTGTCGATCGACGGCGGACAGGCGAACATGAAATAGAGCACGACCGCGTTCGTCAGCGTACCGATCAAAAGCCACGGACGGAACTTGCCCCATTTTGTCCGCGTCTTGGCGACGATGACGCCCATCAGCGGATCGTTGAACGCGTCGAAGATCCTTGCGACCAGCAGGATGACGCCCATTGCGACCGTGATCGCGGTGCGTCCCGCCGTATCGAAGCGGCTGCCCAGCACGTCCTGGAAATAGTACAGCACGAAGCTTGCGGACAGCATGTACACCATGTCCTTGCCCACTGCGCCGAGACCGTACGAGATCTTGCTCATCAGCGAAAGTTTCGGTTTGGTTTCCATCATTGTTCCCCCTTCCCGCACGATCCCTCCGCCCGGAAGGATCGTCCGGATACAGTATAATACATTTTCACGCAAATGCGAAGCAAAATTTTGCCGAACGTAAAAAGTCCTCCGATCCGGAGGACTTTTTTCGGTTTCGTGTTATTATTTCCCCGCGATTGCGAGCTTGACGACCTCGTAGCCGCCGTTGTAGACGCCGAAGTTCTTGAGCTCCACAATGCGTTTATTGAGCTGCCGGAGGATCGCCTTGTCATTGATCAGCGTGTCGATCATGTCGCACAGCGCCGCAGGCGTTTCGCACTCGAACGTCGAGTCGCCCATCTCGCGCGCATAGATCGCGCCGTAGACCTCGTGCCCGCCGATGTGCCGCATCATGAGCTTCGGCACCGGATAGAACGCAAGCTCGCTGGGCTTTGTGATCAGCACGTCGCTCTTACGCATCAAGAGGTTCGTCGAATACACCGCCTCGAAGATGTTCTTATTGCAGAAGACGGTGATCCCCGCCTTGCTCGGCGCGTCGAGCGTTTCCGCCCAGTCGGAAAGACCCTTGTAATCGTCGAAATACGTCTTTGCTTCCCGTTCGATCTCGGGCATTTTCTTTTTGAACACGTCCCACATGGTGAGATGGTCGCCGAAGTTGATCCACAGCTCCGCCTTGCCCGCCTTCACATACGGCAGCAGGTGCTTCGTCATCGCAAGATACAGGTCGCCGCCCGCGCCCGCGCCGCCGACCGTCATGAGGAAGCGGATCGGCGCGCCGGTGTCGAGACGCTCCACGCGCTTTGCGCAGTCGTGCTCGACGTTTTCAACGAGCTCGTGGTCGATGTAATGCCCGACCATCTTAAGATCCGCGTCCGGGATCGGCTTCAAAGCCGTCTTTGCAAAGCCGTTGAGCTTTTTATAACCGAGGTAAGCAAACGGCGTCTGCACCGCGTGGATCGAGCCCTCCGCAAGATGCAGACCCATCGGCCAGTTGTCCGGGATCGCGTTGACGACGTGCGTGAGCCCCGCGTGCACCGCGCCCTGAGAAGGCCACACGTGCGTGCCGATGTACGGAACGTCCTTCGGAAGATCCGCGTACAGCGGCGCCAAAAGCTCGGAGTTTTTCTGGTCTGCAGCGTTATAGGTGATCTTCTTGAAGCCTTCGCAGTTCATCGGATCCCACACAAGCTTGTTGAACAGCTTGGATTTCTGCGAGAGCTTGGATCCCATCGAATAGAGATCGTTCTGACTGCGGATCATCTTGGACCCGGTCGCGTCGAACGACGCAAGGTCCATCCACACCGGCGTGCGCCCGAGCGCCTGCGCGCAGGACGCGATCGCCATCGCAATGCGGTAGTGCCCGAAGCCCATGCGGATGTTGCCGACGATCACGGCGTTGTCCGGAAGCTCCAGGGGCTTATCGGCAAGCACAAGGTTTTGGATCCTGATCTCCTTGATCTCGTCGATCGGCTGCAGTCCCAGATGATACTGCTTGTTCGTGTCGTCGCCGAACTTTTTCAGAAACTTCGCCTTGCTCTTTTCCGCCTTTTTGACGGTCTTTGCATCGATCGGATTGCCGAAAATGACGCTTGTTTTATCCATGGCAGACCTCGTTATTCGGGAAGGTTTTCCTTCTTGTGCGCTTCTTCGATAACGCCCATGACCTTCTTTTCCTTATAGAACGCAAGGATCACGGCGCCGAGCAGACAGAACACGACCGCAACGATCGCCACAATGCGGAGACCGAAGCGGGACGCCGTCAGGTCGCTGGTGCCCTGTTGCTTCGCTTTCAGTTCATCCGCCGCCGCCTGATCCTTTGCAATGATCGTTCTGCCGCCCTGCGGAATGACGTTATAGGTCTTGCCCTCCGGGACCTTGATATCGAAGTCCTCTTCGTACATGACCTGCTCATAGCTGCCGATTTCCGTGCCCTTTGCATAGAGTCGTTCTTCGCTTTCCGGCTTCGTCTCAACGACTACGGCTGCTTGCGCTTCCTCAGGCTCCACAACAACGGTATACGGCTTTTCGCTCTCATCCAGCTTCTGCTCCACGCCTTCCTGATATACCTTGACTTCCGTGTTGCCGATGATTTTGATGTTCATATCGCGCATCGGCAGCAGGATCGCGAGAGAGGTGAACACGAGCGCCGCGACGGACTGGCCCATCTTCATGGCGAAGGTACGCGCCGCAAAGAACATGCCCTCACGCTTCTCGCCGGTAAGGATCGCATCCTCCTCCGCAACGTCCGCAATGATCGACTGCGGGATGATGCCGAGCAGCGCCATCGGGAACGCTGAGATCACGACGATCAGGATGCCCGGTAGCATACCTTCGAAGCCCGGGATCACGCCGATCAGCGCGGTGACGGTATATGCAAGCGCAAGGCCGACAAAACCGGTGATGACGAGCTTTTTCTTGCCGAACTTCGCAACAAGCTTCGAAACGATCGGATAGAAGCAGGCGGAAAGCACGGTCATGCCGCCGAGGAAGTACATCGCCCAGGATTCGTCCAGCTTCATGGAGACCTTGACGAAGAACGGAAGACCTGTCTGGAACAGTGTCAGCGCGATGAAGTATGCGATGTCGGAGCCGGAGAACTTCAAAAACTCCTTGTTCTTGAAGGTCTTGATCAAGCTCTTGACTGTGTTGCTCTTTTCGGTCGTCGGCTGCACGTCGACGAACTCGCGCTCCTTGAGCTTGAAGGTCGGGATCAGCATGCAGACGAGTGCAAGGATCGC
>JAEEGI010002400.1_pt1 | contig 46012 bp, 41 predicted proteins | sample 8958751 | NCBI WGS metagenome assembly JAEEGI01 (sample SAMN16246545, study PRJNA631951) | gut metagenome | biome: gut microbiome; feature: rumen; material: KS-attached | host: Bos | place: Iran: Karaj | collected 2018-10
GATGGTGTTGCCGGATGCAGTGGCCGTGACGACCGGCTTTTCGAGCGATGTAACTTCCTCAGGCTGAGGCTCGGGGGGTGTGGGTGTCGGTTCGGGTTCGGGCTTGGTGCAGGCGGCCAGGACGGCCAGAATGCACAGTGCGTTCAGGATAAGATGCTTTTTCATATTTTTATAGAATTGGTTATAGTATGCGGTTAGTCTTATATATAGACCCCGGTTTTTGAAGCTTTCCCTAGTGCCGGGTAAAAAAAAGACGCAGCCCAAAGGTTACGTCTTTTTGAATCTTCATACTAAAGTGCGCTTATGCAGCGAGCTTTTCGGCTACCTTGTCGATGGCATCCTTGACTGTGGCGATGGAACTGGTTTCCTCATCGGGAATCTTGATTCCGAACACCCTTTCAAATTCCATAAGGAGCTCGACGGTGTCGAGTGAGTCAGCTCCCAGGTCGTTGGTGAAGTTGGCTGTTTCAGTCACTTCAGAAGGTTCAATGCCAAGTTTGTCAACGATGATGGCCTTTACCTTGCTTACGATTTCTTCGTATTCCATAAGTTATAATATTGGTTTATTAATTAGTACTTGTTACGTTTTGCAGGAGGCAAAGTTAAATATAATTATTCAGATTTGCAACCACTTCCGTTTTCCGATATAGTCTTTGCCAAGGCCGGGCCCACTAGCGAGGAGAGCTCTTCAAACGGCGCTGCCAGCACCCTTGCGAGGGAGCCGAAATGCAGCAGCAGACGCTCTTCGGTACGAGGCCCCACTCCGGGAATATCCCTCAGGGTGCTGTGCAGGGCCGCTTTGCTACGGAGCGAGCGGTGGAAGGTGATACCGAAGCGGTGCGCCTCGTCACGGGCGCGCTGGAGCAGTTTGAGCGCCTGCGAATTGCGGTCCAGGAAGAGGGGATAGGGGTCTCCCACGCGTATAACCTCCTCCAAGCGCTTGGCCAGGCCCACTACCGTCATGCGGTCTTGGATACCCAGCTCGCAGATGGCCTGCCAGGCAAAGTTGAGCTGCCCGGCGCCGCCGTCGATGACCACCAGCTGCGGAAGGTCGTCCGGCGCTTCTTCCAGCATACGGGAGTATCGCCGGTTTACTATTTCCTTCATGGAAGCATAGTCGTTGGCGCCGATGACCGTTTTGACCTTGAAACGCCTGTAGTCTTTCTTGCTCGGCTCGCCGTCGCGGAACACTACGCACGACGCCACGGGGTTGGTACCCTGCAGGTTAGAGTTGTCGAAGCACTCGATATGGCGGGGGAGTTCTTGCATGCCGAGGGCTTTGCGCAGCTCCTCCATCACCGCCTGCCTGAATGCGTCGGGGTCGCTGTGCTCGCGCTGCTTGAGGGCGTTGAAACGGAACTCCTTGGCATTCTTTGCGCTCAGTTCCAGCAGCGAGAGCTTGTCGCCCCGGGCGGGGATGTTGAAATTCACCCCGTCTATGCTCACGTCGGGCCGGAAGGGGACAACCACCTCCCGGGCGAGCTCTCCGAACTTTGCTTCTATCTCGGCGATGAAGCTGCTCAGCACCGATTCCTGCTCCTCTTCGATCTGCATTTTGAATCCCAGGTTGAGGCTCTGTATGATGGCTCCGCCCCTTACCCGCAGGAAGTTGCCGAAGGCCTCGGGACCGTCGAATACCAGCGAGAATACATCCAGGTCGCGGTCTTTGTCGGAAGTTATGATAGACTTGGCATAATGCTGCTGAAGGGCCTCCATGCGTGTCTTGCAGAACTGTGCCGTCTCGAAATCCAATTCTTCCGAGGCCTGCAGCATGGCCGCCTTGTATTTGGCAATGATCTCGCTCACTCCGCCTTTCAGCAGATGCACGATTTCTTCAATCCAGCTGTCGTATTCTTTTTCCGAAACCTTGCCCACGCAGCACCCCAGGCACCGGCCTATGTGATAGTCGAGGCAGGGGCGGTATTTGCCGCGCAGAATGGCGTCGGAGTCGATTTTGAGCCGGCAGCTGCGCAGCGGCCAGTTGCGCCCGAAGAATTCGAGCAGGCTCCTTGCGTGCACTACCGAGCTGTACGGGCCGAAGTAGCGCGAGCCGTTCTTCTCCACCCTGCGGGTGAGGAACACCCGGGGGAAGGGCTCGGCGGTGACGCATATCCAGGGGTAGGTTTTGCTGTCTTTGAGGAGAATGTTGTAGCGGGGCTTGAACTGCTTGATGAGGTTGTTTTCGAGCAGCAGGGCGTCCGCCTCGCTGTTGACCACCGAGTATTGAACATCCGCAATCTTGCTTACCAGGATGCGCGTTTTGACGTTGAGCCTCTCGGGGGGTACAAAGTACTGATGTACGCGCTTATAGAGATCTTTGGCCTTTCCCACGTAAATAATAGTCCCGGACGAGTCGCTGTAGCGGTACACGCCGGGGCTGTGTGGCAGAAGCTCTATTTTTTCTTTAACTGTCAAGCCGGGGATTGTTCTATAAATACAAATATATTAAAAATGCGTATCTTTGGATAAAATTGTTTTAAAAAATGAAGTTGCTCATTATCCTTCTGGCCTGTTTGCTGACAAGCACTTGCAATAAGGGCACGGAGTATCATATTCCTCCGCCGGTTGTCTCCGACAAGCCCGGCACACCCGATACTCCGGTTGTGGAGGAGCCGGATGCAGACGTGTTAAGGCTGGCTACTTACAACGTGGGCGTGTTCAGCAAGAGCGGCACCAACACCACCCTGATGATTGTAGAGATGATGAAAGAGCTTGGTGTTTGCGCACTCTCGATGAACGAGCTCGACAGCTGCAATACCCGTCACCAGGTGTTCCAGCTTAAGTCGTTTGCCCGCGAGATGGGCTCCTGGGACTATACTTACGCTCCTGCTCTGAATTATAAGGGCGGCTGGTACGGAATAGGCATCGCATCCGACCCCAAGCTAAATATTATCAGACGTTTCCGCCTTAAGCTGAGCCAGGCCGGAGGCTCCGAAGTCAGGGCCCTGGCGGTGAGCGAATTCCAGGATTTTGTGTTCTGCTCCACTCACCTCGACCATAAGTCAAAGGATGCCCAGTTGGTTCAGGCAGGAGAGATAACAGCCTGGGTCGAAAAGACTTACGCCAACTCACGCAAGCCTGTTATCCTTTGCGGCGACTTTAACGCCCTGCCCTCCAGCGGGACTCTTGCCTACATGAGGCAGAACTGGACAATTCTTTCGCCCGACGGCTTTACATATCCGGCCAGCAATCCTTCCAAGTGCATCGACTATATTATGGTGTACAAGAATGCCGCCGACCGTATAGAGTTGAAGGACGCAAAGATTCCTGTCAAGTTTACCACGGGCGATGTGGCGGTGGCTTCCGACCATCTGCCCGTATATGTTGATATTGTTATTAAATAATACAGTTATGAAAAAACTAGTTTTGTCATTTTTCGCCATTCTAGCGGCGCTGAGTATGCAGGCTCAGGAAGAAGATGCTCACGATTTCGAGCTTGGCATTGGTACCGGGTTGAATTTTATAGCCAAGGAAAATATTTCCCGTAACCCCGGAGTGATGGTTTACGGAGAGTATCGCTATGGCCTTTCCGATTATTTTGACATCGGCGCCCAGGTCAATTATTCCAACAGCAAAGGTAAATATGATGCCAAAGACGCGATATTCAACCAGGTAGAGTTGATGTTGGTCTCCGACTGGAACATTCTCTCTTCCGGTAAATGCCGTCCGTTTATCGGAGTCGGTCTTGGCGGCGCTTACGGCAAATATGCGGCGAACCAGGTAAAGTACAATTACTTTTTGGGTGTCGTAGATCCGCGTTTGGGTTTACAGTTCGGCAGACATTACAAAGTAGCGTTCGACGCCAACCTTGCCTTCGAAAGAGCTTCCCAGAAAGAAATCCGTCTTTGCGCTCCCTTCACCTTCATAGGCTTTAAGATCGGCTATATATTCTGACGCGACCTGCGGTCGCATTTAATAGATGCACGGCCGGAAACGGCCTATAAAAAAGCCGCCGGACAAATGTCCGGCAGCTTTTGTTTGGTGGAGATAGTCGGATTCGAACCGGCGACCCCAACATTGCAAATGTTGTGCTCTACCAGCTGAGCTATATCCCCGGATATAAAAAAAGCCGGTTATTGCGCCGGCCTTTTCTGTAGGCCCGCGCGGAGTTGAACCGCGGACCTCCACATTATCAGTGTGGCGCTCTAACCAACTGAGCTACGAGCCTATATATAATATAGAAAAAGATAAGTACAAGGCTACCGTGCCTTGAACACCGCGAGCAATGGTATCAGGTTTCGCTCCAAAAAGGAGGTGTTCCAGCCACACCTTCCGGTACGGCTACCTTGTTACGACTTAGCCCCAATTACCAGTTTTGCCCTAGGTCGCTCCTTGCGGTCACGAACTTCAGGCACCCCCGGCTTTCATGGCTTGACGGGCGGTGTGTACAAGGCCCGGGAACGTATTCACCGCGCCATGGCTGATGCGCGATTACTAGCGAATCCAGCTTCACGAAGTCGGGTTGCAGACTTCGATCCGAACTGAGATGACTTTTTGAGATTCGCTCCCTGTCGCCAGGTGGCATCCCTCTGTAGTCACCATTGTAACACGTGTGTCGCCCCGGACGTAAGGGCCGTGCTGATTTGACGTCATCCCCGCCTTCCTCACACCTTACGGTGGCAGTCCTGCTAGAGTCCCCATCCGAAATGCTGGTAACTAGCAGCAAGGGTTGCGCTCGTTATGGCACTTGAGCCAACATCTCACGACACGAGCTGACGACAACCATGCAGCACCTCGACAAGTGCCCCGAAGGGCGTCACCATCTCTGGATCTCTTCACTTGCCGTTCGAGCCCGGGTAAGGTTCCTCGCGTATCATCGAATTAAACCACATGTTCCTCCGCTTGTGCGGGCCCCCGTCAATTCCTTTGAGTTTCATTCTTGCGAACGTACTCCCCAGGTGGATGACTTATCGCTTTCGCTTGGCCACCGACTGTGTATCGCCGACGGTTAGTCATCATCGTTTACTGCGTGGACTACCAGGGTATCTAATCCTGTTTGATCCCCACGCTTTCGTGCCTCAGCGTCAATCGCGGATTCGTGAGATGCCTTCGCAATCGGTGTTCTGAGTAATATCTATGCATTTCACCGCTACACTACTCATTCCTCCCACGGCATCCGCATTCAAGACTCCCAGTATCAAAGGCAGTTCCGGAGTTAGGCTCCGGGATTTCACCCCTGACTTGGAAACCCGCCTACGCACCCTTTAAACCCAATAAATCCGGATAACGCTCGCATCCTCCGTATTACCGCGGCTGCTGGCACGGAGTTAGCCGATGCTTATTCGTGACGTACTCTCATCGGACTACGCGTAGCCCTTATTGCTCCGCCACAAAAGCAGTTTACGACCCATAGGGCCTCATTCCTGCACGCGGCATGGCTGGTTCAGCCTTCCGGCCATTGACCAATATTCCTCACTGCTGCCTCCCGTAGGAGTCTGGACCGTGTCTCAGTTCCAGTGTGGGGGACCTTCCTCTCAGAACCCCTAGACATCGTCGCCTCGGTGGGCCGTTACCCCGCCGACTAGCTAATGTCTCGCGAGCCAATCCGTCACCCTCGTAAGTTTCAACCAGAAACGATGTCGCTCCTGGTGTTATGCGGTATTAGACGACGTTTCCATCGCTTATCCCCCTGTGACGGGTATGTTGCTCACGCGTTACGCACCCTTGCGCCGGTCGCCGCCAGAAGTATTGCTACTCCCGCGCTGCCCCTCGACTTGCATGTGTTAAGCCTGCCGCTAGCGTTCATCCTGAGCCAGGATCAAACTCTTCATTGTATAAATTTGTTATTTCTCTGGCTTTGGGATTTCCTCTTAAAAGAATCTTCGCTTGCTCTTTCTATTGTATGCTACAATATACTTTCTTGCTTGTACTTTTGTCTTCCAATAATTCAATCAACTTGCCCCCTCTTTCGAAAGGGACTGCAAAGATACACATCTTTTCCTTTCCTCCAAATCTTTTTAAAAATATTTTTTTGGAGACTGCACAACCCGGGCACAAGGGGCCACATCTTCTGTGATCCAGATGTTACCTCCAATGGTTGCGTCGTGGCCTATGGTCACCCTGCCCAGGATGGTGGCGTTGGAATAGACTATCACATTGTCTTCCAGGATGGGATGCCTGGCGATGCCCTTCACGGGATTGCCGTCGGCATCCAGCGGAAAGCTTTTGGCGCCCAGCGTCACGCCCTGGTATAGTTTGACATTATTTCCCAAAATCGCAGTGGCGCCAATCACAACGCCGGTGCCGTGGTCAATGGCAAAGGACTCCCCTATCGAGGCTGCGGGATGGATATCGATACCCGTCTGGCTATGGGCGAATTCTGTGATGATGCGCGGGAGGATCGGCACACCCGCCAGCAGCAGGGCGTGGGCAATCCTATAGCTGGTTATGGCACGGATGCCGGGATAGCACAAAACCACCTCTGCAATGGATTCGGCGGCCGGGTCGCCGTTGTAGGTGGCCTTTACATCCTTCAGGAGCATCTGCCGCAGCTGCGGCAAGGCCGATATAAACCCATGGGCAATTGCGGCCGCATCGCCGCACTTCCCGGCCATAGAGAAACTTGTGTCAATGGCATCCTCAAGATCTGCCTGCAACAGCTGCACATCATTATGCTGCGCGGCGCCGCCGTCTCCCAGATACTCGGGATACAGCAGCGCACGGCATCTTTCTATTATGGACTTGATGTCTATATTCTGATAGGAACTCATTTATTATCAACAGGATTAAATAACTCGGTAGAGAGGTAGCGCTCGCCAGTGTCGGGCAGCAGCGCCACTATGGTCTTGCCGGCAGATGACTCGCGCCTGGCCACGGCAATTGCAGCCGCAAGGGCAGCTCCGGAAGAAATACCGACCAGCAAACCCTCGCGGGAAGCCAGCAGGCGGGCAGTTTCAAAGGCGTCGGCAGCAGAAACGGGAAGAATCTCATCTACCACGCTCCGGTCAAAGTTGGCAGGCACAAAGCCAGCACCTATACCTTGAATCTTATGAGGCCCCGGGGCATTGCCGCTAAGCACGGCACTGGTATCGGGCTCCACTGCCACTATTTGCACCGAATCCTTGTGTGACTTGAGGGCACGCCCCACTCCAGACACTGTACCGCCGGTGCCGGCACCGGCCACAAATATATCCACTGCGCCATAGGTGTCGCGCCAGATTTCTTCTCCGGTATGCAGAAGATGCGCCTCGGGGTTGGCGGGATTCTCAAACTGCCCCAGGATAATACTGCCCTGGAGCGATGCGTTCAGCTCCTGCGCCTTTGCTATTGCGCCCTTCATTCCCAGGGATCCCGGGGTAAGCACCAACTCCGCCCCGCGGGCCTTGAGCAGATTGCGCCGCTCAACGCTCATAGTTTCGGGCATAGTCAGTATCAGCCGGTAGCCGCGCACCGCCGCCACAAGCGCCAGACCCACGCCGGTGTTGCCGCTGGTGGGCTCAATGATGGTGGCGCCGGGGCTCAGGAGGCCCTTCTGCTCGGCGTCCAGCACCATTGACAGGGCCACGCGGTCCTTGACGCTGCCGGCCGGGTTGAAATATTCCACCTTGGCCAAAAGGTTGGCTTTCAGGCCATAATAGCCTATTATCTTGTTCAGTCTGACCAGCGGGGTATTCCCCACCAGTTCCAGAACAGAGTTGTAAACAGCAGCCATAGTATCGCAAAAATATCAATTATTATTAAACTTCGTCAAATGCCCGGGACAAATCTGCAATCAGATCATCTATATGTTCGGTGCCGATGGACAGGCGGATTGTGCTGCTGGAGATGCCCTGGTCGGCCAGTTCAGCATCGGTGAGCTGGGAGTGCGTGGTGGTGGCGGGATGTATCACCAGCGACTTGACATCGGCCACATTTGCCAGCAGCGAGAATATCTTCAGGGAGTCTATGAACTTGAAGGCCGCCTCATGCCCGCCGGCAATCTCAAAGGTGAAGATGGAACCGCCGCCATTGGGGAAGTACCTCTTATAAAGATCGTTATCGGGATGTGATGCCAGCGAAGGATGGTTGACCCGCGTCACCTTGGGGTGTTTGGAGAGGAATTCCACCACCTTAAGGGCGTTGTAGACGTGCCGTTCCACGCGCAGCGAGAGGGTTTCCAAACCTTGCAGGAAGATGAACGCGCTCACGGGCGACAGTGTGGAGCCGGTGTCGCGAAGCAAGATGGCCCGGGCGCGGATGATATAGGCCAAAGGGCCCACCGCATCGGCAAAAACTATCCCGTGGTAACTCTCCTCCGGCTGGGTAAACTGCGGAAATTTACCGGATGCCTTCCAGTCAAACTTGCCGGAATCCACAATCACGCCGCCGATAGTGGTTCCGTGGCCGCCTATGAACTTGGTGGCGGAGTGCACCACAATGTCGGCGCCGTATTCTATGGGGCGGAGCAGATACGGCGTTGCAAAAGTGTTGTCCACAATCAGGGGGATGCCGGCAGCGTGGGCAACTTTTGCCACCTTTTCTATATCGGTGATATTGGAATTGGGATTGCCCAGAGTCTCTATGAAAATAGCCTTTGTCTCTTTTTTGATGGCCCTGGCAAAGTTTTCAATGTCGCTGCCGTCTACAAATGTCGTGGTGATGCCGTAGGGCACCAGAGTGTGCTGCAGCAAATCGTAGGTGCCGCCGTAGATGTTTTTGGAAGCGACGATATGGTCTCCCGCGCGCGCGATATTCAATATGGAATAGGTGATGGCGGCGGCGCCGGAGGCCACGGCAAGGGCACCGACACCGCCTTCAAGTGCGGCGATACGCTGCTCAAAGATATCCTGGGTGGTATTTGTCAGGCGGCTGTAGATATTGCCGGCGTCGGTAAGGCCAAAGCGGGCGGCGGCGTGCTCGCAATTGTGGAACACATAGGATGCGGTTTGATAAATAGGCACCGCGCGCGCGTCGGATGCGGGGTCGGCCGTTTCCTGGCCCACGTGAAGCTGAAGGGTTTCAAAGTGAAGTTTGGAAGTGCTCATATGTTTTTTCGTTTTTGTTTCTGATGCAAAGGTCCCCGTAAAAGGAATATATTCCAACAAAAACGAAAAGTTTAGAAAATATCACCAATAAATACTATTTTTGCCAAAGAATATTCTAATAACACACAAAAATGACCGGCTCTTTAGATAAAATAGACATCAGCATACTCAAGGCGCTTCAGGAGAATGCCCGCATCACCAATAAAGAACTGGCGGCCAAGGTCCACCTCTCCCCCTCTCCGGTGTATGAGAGGCTCAAAAGGCTGGAGAGCGAAGGCTATATAGAGAGATATACCGCCGTGCTGAATGCAGAAAAGCTCAACCTGGGCTTCATAGTGTTCTGCAGCGTGAAACTGCAGCGGCTGAACACCGAAATAGCCGGCGATTTTGTAGCGAAAATCAAAGAGATTCCCGAAGTGACGGAGTGTTACAATGTTTCGGGCGAATTCGACTATCTGCTCAAGATTCACGCCCCCGATATGAAATATTACAACCAGTTTATACTGAATGTGCTGGGGCGCATAGAAAGCCTGGGTTCAATACAAAGCTCGTTTGTAATGAACCCAGTCAAGCAGAATTATGGTCTGTGTATCTAAACCCTACCAGATGCTTTCCACGGCATCTATTTCCAGGCCGTGGATGGTCAGAGCCCACCCTTCAAACTCCAACAGCCTTACATCCTTGTCGCATATCAGCTGCGCCGACCAGCTGTAGAGGCCGTTGTCCACGAATACCTCAACACCGGTGCGGTCAATGAAAAACTCAACGGGGAATTCCAGGCCCTTGATATCTTTGGTAGAATAGAATTTGTCGTTGAAAAGGCCGAAGCTGGGATTATAAGTGAAGAAGGCGTTGCCGTTCATCTTGAGGGCGGTGTAGCAAGAAGCATCCATCTTCAGGGTAGCCTTGATGTGCAGGCCCCGGTCGGGATCGGTGAACTTTGCCAGAACCTTGTTGGCATCTTCGGGGCTTAAAATGCCGTTTGCGGTATACTCCCTGTGCAGCAGCGACTCTACCTCCTTCACGGGCTTGCTGCACAAGCGCACACCGTCCCTGGTGGTGACCAGGGTCAGCTCGGTGGGAAGCTGCATCTGGCTGTTGAAAGGCATTCCGGGATGGGAAATGCGGCCCCAGCCTATCTGGATGCAACGGCCGTCAGGGGTGTCGCTAAAGGTCTGTGCAGCATAGAAAGAACCCAGCGTGTACTGATACCTGCCGGATGTGGGAGTGAAGGTATAGCCGTCAAAATCACCTATCATATAGACGCCTGCGGCACCCAGGGTGACCCATTTCATATTGTTTTTGTCGCCGTCCACGGGGAGGCAGAACAGGTCGGGGCACTCGTCAAAGCCGCCGATATGGCTGCGGTAGGTCCAGGTCTTAAGATCGTCAGAAGTATAAATGGAGTTGCCGTCCTTTTCAAAGAGAGCCATAACCCAGTGGCCATCCTCGCCGCCGTACCAGAGCAGGCGCGGGTCGCGTGTTTCGTGGCTTCCGACGGCCTCGTGGGAGTCAACCACGGGGTTGCCTGCATATTTTATGAGGGTACGGCCATTGTCCAGGCTATAGGCGATGCACTGCTTCTGCCACTGTGCGTGGGTCGTGTAGGCATAAACTATGGGAGAAGGGCAAGCCTTGGTGCCGAAGCCGCTGGTATTTTTCCAATCCACCACGGCGCTTCCTGAGAACATTGTTCCGAAACGGTCGGGGTGCAGCACGTCACCGAGTTCTTCCCAATGCACAAGGTCGCGGCTCACTGCGTGGCCCCAGGTCATATTGCCCCAGTTTGTGCTATATGGATTATGCTGATAATAAAGATGATACTCTCCGTTGTAATAGACCATTCCGTTGGGATCGTTGGTCCAGCCGCGACGGGTTGTATAGTGGAACTGCGGGCGCCTTGCCTCTTTGTAGAACTGGCTCTGCCCCAGCACGGTGTCGGCCAGGAACATCTTTTCCAGGTCGGCCGCATCACCGCCATACGTTATCTTGAGTTTCTTGCCCATATACTGGGAGAGATCTTTATAGATCCAGTACTGCGGCTCGCCCTTGGCAACGCAGACATCCACACTAAGGCTATCCACTCCTTTGGCCGTAAACAACAGCTCTTTACCATCCACTTCTGTGTCAATGGGAATATTAAGGTAGCGCTGTTTGACTTTGAATTCTTTTACAGCGGGTTGCGCGAATGATAAAACCGGAGCGCAAATAAAGGCAAAAATAAGAGCGAGATAAAATTGTCTTTTCATTGTGGATGTAAATTATCGGTTGGTATATTTCAACTGGAGACCGCGCGGGGCGTCCTGCGCCAGGCGGCCGCCCGCAAACACGGGATTGCCGTTTACAAAGGTATACAAAATTGACGATGAAAACTTGGTGACCGGACTCCAGCCGCAGCGGGAGGCGGGCGGAACATCGCACGGCGCGGCGGTGTCAAACACCACCAGGTCGGCATAATAACCTTTGCGGATAAAACCGCGACGGTCTATATCAAACAGCCTGGCAGGCGCGTGGCACATTTTCTCTATCACCATAGGGATGGAGAACTCCCCTTCCCTAACCATCTCCAGCATCATCAGCAGCGAATACTGCACAAGCGGGATGCCGCTGGCCGCCTTAAGGCAGTCGCCTTCTTTCTCTGAAAGCAGATGGGGGGCGTGGTCGGTGGCCACCGTCCTTATGATTCCGGAGCGAACTGCAGCGCGCAGCGCGGCGCGGTCTGCGGCGCTCTTTATGGCAGGATTGCACTTTATCTGAGCCCCGAAACGCTCGTAGTCGCTCTCGTCAAACCAGAGATACTGGACGCAAGTTTCGGCAGTGATATGGTCGGTGGTTGCCATAACCCTGGAGAGGAACTCCACCTCCTGGGCCGTGGATACGTGCAGCACGTGCAGCCGAGCACCCGTTTCCAGGGCCAGCGACACCGCCTTTTGCGTGGAGGCCAGGCAGGCGGCCGCGGTGCGGATGGCCGGGTGTGCCTTTACAGGAATATGATTGCCATACTGGGCCCTGATGCGCGCCAGGTTGGCTTCCATAATATCATTGTCCTCGCAGTGAGCCGCTATAAGCAGCGGCGATGATTCAAAGATACGATGCATAGCCACCGGGCTCTTTACCCTGAGGCCGCCTGTAGATGCTCCAAGAAACACCTTCACGGCACAGGCAATAGAGGCATCGGCGGCCGCCACTTCATCTGCATTGAAGTCGCTTCCGCCAAGGTAAAAGCCATAGTTGGCCAGGGAGTCCCGGCTGGCAATATCGGCCTTGGCCTTAAGCGAAGCGGCGGTGATAGCCGGCGGATTGTTGTTGGGCATATCCAGGTAAGATGTGACACCGCCCATCACGGCGGCGGCACTTTCGCTGGCTATACAACCCTTGTGCGTGGAGCCGGGCTCCCGGAAATGGACGTGGGTGTCGATGACGCCGGGGGCGAGATATTTCCACCCCATATCCATTGCAGGGCAGCCAGAGAGCAGCAGTGCCGACTCGCGATCCCTGTCGCCCAGCTTCTCATAATCAAAGATGTCGCAGATAATGCCGTCTTTAACAAAAATCCCCCCTTTAAAGGAGAGACCTTCGTTTACAATCACCGCATTTTCAAGAATCAGCTCTGCCATTATTTCTTCCCTTTAATCTTGCGCAGCCTAAGGCCCATCACGCCCCAGAACGCCTCGCCGAATATGCTGCTGCTCATCTTGGAAACGCCGGCGGTGCGGTCAATGAATATCACAGAGACCTCAGCTATCTTGAAGCCAAGTTTGTATGCGGTGTATTTCATCTCTATCTGGAAGCCGTAGCCCTTCATCTTTACGCTGTCGAAGTCTATTGCCTCCAGCACCCTGCGGCGGTAGCACACGAAACCGGCGGTAGTGTCATAGATTTTGACACCCAATACCAGGCGTACATACACCGATGCAAAATAGGACATCAGCAGGCGCCCCATTGGCCAGTTGACCACATTCACTCCCTTGCAATAACGCGACCCCACCGCCACGTCGGCGCCGTTTTCACAGGCCTCTATCAGACGCGGCAGGTCGTCGGGATTGTGGGAAAAATCGGCATCCATCTCGGTGATGAACTCATAACCGTGGTCAAGAGCCCAGCGGAAGCCGGTGAGATAGGCAGTACCCAGTCCAAGCTTGCCCTGCCGCTCTATTATGAAAAGCGAGTCGGGGAATTCTGCCATAAGTGACTTGACAATGGCGGCCGTGCCGTCTGGCGAGCCGTCGTCTATCACCAGCACGTGGAATTCTCCCTCAAGGCTGCGAACCTTGCGGATAATCTTCTCTATGTTTTCCTTCTCGTTGTAAGTAGGAATTATTACCAGTCTGGAGCCGTTCATAATCACAAAGATAGAGATTATCGCCCAATTTCCAAAGCCAGGGCTATGCGTTGCCGCTGAAGGTCCACACGCTCTACCCTGACCTGCACGTGCTGCTGGATCTTGAGCTGTGCCCGGCCGCGGCCATCGCGGCCTCCGCCCATCCGAGACACGTGTATCAGGCCGTTCTGCTTAATGCCGATGTCCACGAATGCGCCAAAATCGGTGATGTTGGTTATGATGCCGGGCAGCACCATACCTTCGTGCAAATCTTCTATGGTGCGGATATCCTCGCTGAAAGAGAACGTCTGCGCAGTTTCGCGCGGGTCTCGGCCTGGCTTTTTCAACTCCGACACTATATCCCTGAGGGTGGGCAGGCCCACTTCGTCGTCTGTATATTTCTCAAGATCTATGGAGTCTATAAGTGCGTCGTTGCGCACCAACTCACCCACGTTAACCTTGAGGTCGGCCGCCATCTTCTCTACCAGGGCGTAGCGCTCTGGATGGACGGCAGAATTGTCCAGGGGATTTGCAGCAGAGGGAATGCGCAGGAAGCCGGCGCACTGCTCAAAGGCCTTGGCGCCCAGACGCTTGACCTCGTTAAGCTGGCGGCGGGAGGCAAAATTGCCGTGCGTGTTGCGCCAGTCCACTATGTTTGATGCCAGTGCGGGACCTACACCCGATACATACTGCAGCAAATACACGCTGGCAGTGTTGAGATTCACGCCCACGCTGTTCACGCAGCTCTCTACCGTATTGTCCAGCTCTTCTTTGAGGAGGTTCTGGTCCACATCGTGCTGATACTGCCCCACCCCTATGGATTTTGGATCTATCTTGACCAGTTCAGAGAGCGGGTCCATAAGCCTGCGGCCAATGGAGACGGCTCCGCGCACGGTCACGTCATAGTCGGGGAACTCTTCGCGGGCAATCTCAGAAGCCGAATATACAGAGGCCCCGTCTTCGCTCACGCTGTAGATTTCTATCTTTTCGTCCAGGCCAAGGCGCTTGATGAAGCTCTCCGTTTCACGGCCGGCGGTGCCGCTGCCAATGGCAATGACCTCAACCTGATATTTATCCACCATATCGGTAATCTTCTTCATTGAAGAGATCCGCTCATTCACCGGAGGATGGGGATAGATGGTGTCGTTGTGCAGCAAAGCGCCGCGCTCGTCCAGGCACACCACCTTGCAGCCGGTGCGGAAACCTGGGTCTATGGCCATCACGCGTTTCTGCCCCACCGGCGGCGCCAGGAGCAGCTGCCGGAGATTCTCGCCGAACACCTTTATGGAATCTATATCGGCCTTTTCTTTTGCGCTTTTGAGGACTTCATTCTCTATGGAAGGGTGCAGCAGCCGCTTGAAACTGTCCTTGAAGGTATCCTGAAGGATATTGTAGAGTTCGCGCGACGCAACCCTCTGACCGTCCAGGACAATGCGGTTTATCCGCTCCAGATTCCGGTCCTCGTCCACGTCCACTTTCACTGTGAGCATTCCTTCGGAAGCCCCGCGCAAAATGGCCAGCAGGCGGTGCGGCGCTATTCTGGAAAGCGGCTCGCGGTAGTCCTGCCAACTGCGGTATTTGTCGCTTTCCTCGGTTTTTTCGGCCCCTTCACGCGACAGTCTGGAGACAACCTGCCCCCACTTGAGGTAGCTGGAGCGGAGCATACTTCTCACTTCGGCGCTTTCGCTTACGCGTTCTGCAATAATGTCGCAGGCGCCGGCAATGGCGGCATCCTCGTCCGGCACATCGGCATTGATGTACTTTCGGGCAAGGTCACGCGGCCGGTCGGCCTTGAGTGACATAAAGGCATCTGCAAGCGGCTCCAGACCCCGCTCCCGCGCCACCGATGCACGGGTGCGCTTCTTGGGCCGGTACGGCAGGTAAAGGTCTTCCAGCGCGGTGGAGTCTATCTCTCCCTCAATGGCAGTGCGCAGTTCTGGAGTGAGCGCCTCCTGCTCTTCTATGGACTTGAGTATCGCAGCCTTACGTTTATCCAATTCGGTGAAATACTGGAAATAGTGCTTGACCTGCGCTACCTGCACCTCGTCCATTCCGCCGGTGCGCTCTTTGCGGTAGCGGCTTATGAACGGTATGGTGGCCCCTTCTTCAAGAAGCTCCACGCAGTGCATAGCCTGCCACAGGTTCACGCCCAGCTGGGCGCTGATATGCTTTATATATAAATCAGTCATGGGAAACCTGATGTAGTTGGTCTCGGTAAGAAGAGAAAATCTTGGACTTGGACACGAAGCCTATATAATGCCCGTCGGCATCTTTCACGGGGAGGTTCCAGGCCCCGGTGCTCTCGAACTTGTCCATCACGCTCTCCATCCTTTCGTCCTGGGACAGTATGCCAGGCGCATCCTTGACAAGATTGTATATATGGATGCGGTCGTAAAGGGATTCGTTGAACATATGACTGCGGACGTCGTCTACCAGCACTATGCCCTGGAAAATATTGTCGGAATCCACCACAGGCACTATGTTGCGGTTGCTGGAGGCAATGATTTTCACCAGATCGCCCAGCGAAGCGCCTATCTCGATGGGCTTGAAATCTTTCTCTATGAAGTCGGATGTCCTGAGCAGCGTGAGCACCGCGCGATCGCTGTCGTGGGTCAGAAGGTCGCCCTGCTGTGCTACGCGCTTGGAATAAATGGAATACTGCTCAAAAATGCGGATGGTGGCAAACGATATAGCCGATGTGATCATCAGCGGGAACATCAGCGAATAGCCGCCGGTTATCTCCGCCACCAGGAAGATGGCGGTAAGCGGCGCCTGCATCACACCCGCCATAAGGCCTGCCATACCCACAAGGGTGAAATTGGCCTCGGGCAGCGAAGCGATGCCCAGATTGCCCACCAGCCGCGCCAGCACAAAACCGGTGATGGCACCGGTAAAAATGGTAGGGCCAAAAGTACCGCCCACTCCGCCGCCGGCATTTGTAAACGCGGTGGCATATACCTTTACCAGCATAATCGCCACAAAGAATATCAGGACAATCCACTTTCTGTCTATAATGCCCTCCGGGAATATCCATTTGACTTCGCTGTCGGCGCCGCCGTTCAGGATGGCCGACACTGAGTCATAACCCTCGCCGTAGAGCGGCGGGAACAGGAAAATCAGCAGCCCCAGCAGCAGGGCGCACATCCCCCATTTAATGTAGGGATTGCGCATCTTTCCCAGCTTGTCTTCTACCCTCAGGGTCGTGCGCAGGAAATAAAGTGACACAAAGCCGCAGACCACGCCCAGGAGGACATAATACGGTATATTACCCAGTTCAAAGGGGACCAGGCTGCCGGGGATTGAAACCGTGTTGCCCATCAGCAGATAGGTCACCATAGTGGCCGACACCGAAGAGAACAGCAGCGGCAGGATGGATGTCATAGAGATATTGAACATCAGTATCTCCAGCGTGAAAAGGACTCCGGCGATGGGGGCCTTGAAAATGCCGGCCACCGCGCCGGCGGCGCCGCAACCCAACAGGATGGTCATCTGCTTGTATGGCAGGCCCAGCACCCGGGCCACATTGCTGCCTATGGCCGCGCCGGTATAGACTATCGGCGCCTCGGCTCCGACGCTGCCGCCCAGACCGATGGTCATAGCACTGGAAACCAGCGAAGACCAGGTGTTGTGCGGTTTGATCTGCGCCTCGTTGCGCGAGATAGCCCTCAGCACCCTGGTGACTCCGTGGCCGATGTTGTCTCTGAGAATGAACTTGACAAATAGCAGCGCCAGCAGCATACCGATGCCGGGAGTAATAAGATACAGCCAGTGATACTGCTGGCCGGGGAATGCGTTTCGCACCACCATCCCCAGATAATGGATGGACTGCTTGAGCAGCACGGCCGCAAACCCGCTCAGCACCCCCACGACAATAGCCAGGACCCAAAGCAAATTGCGCTCAGACATATGTTTGAGCGCACCTTTGAATCTACTGGCCACACGGCCGGGATATGATTTAGTCTTCGTCGTCAGATTCGTCTTCCGAATGTGTATTGAAGTCGTTGTCGTTACCGGGAAGAGGTTCGCCTTCCGAGTCGACACCGCTGTCATCTGAATGGTCTTCGAACAGCTCTTTCTCTACCTCCTCTACATCATCTGTGTTTACCTTGATCTTTACCAGATAGAGCACGTCTTCCACAACTTCGTCGTCTTCCGGCTCCGGTTTGAACTTAACAGCGTGGAAAAAAGTGCCGTCCGGCTTGTCCACCTTCATTATATCTCCCATATAATCTGCATAACCGTGGGGATACTTTTTGTCAAAAGCGTCCTTAAGGTCCTGGGACATATTGTCATAACTAACTACAAATCTCTTTTTAACTGGTGCTGTTGGCATATCTGATGTGTAATTTGATATACAATATTAATCAAACTATTTGAAAAAGTATAATTTTTGTTTGCGTTTTTTCTCGATATCTTTCTCAACAAACACGGGTTTTAAAGTACGGGGGTCCATTCCGGAATAGAACATCACAGAAGAGACAGTCATAGGGGTGGGCGTAAAGTCCTGAACCTGGTCCATATAGAGCCCGCGGAGGGCTTTGTTCTGGGCCAGGGCGGCCATATCGCGCATTCCGCAGCCGGGATGGCCGGAGATGAAATAAGGCACCAGCTGGAATTTGAGCTTCTCCTTGCGGTTTATCTGGTCAAACTTGTCGCGCAGCACCTCGAAGAGTTTGAAAGAGGGCTTGCCCATCACCTGCAGCACATTGTCCTGAGTGTGTTCCGGGGCCACCTTCAAACGGCCGGAGGTGTGATTTACAATCAACTCCCTCAGATACTGCTCGCAGGTGGCGTCAAAGCACCCTTCCGGCCCCAGGAAAAGGTCATAGCGGATGCCGCTGCCTATATAGGCGTGACGGATGCCGGGAACCTCGGCAACCGCTTTGTAAAGCTCCAGCAGCGGCTTGTGGTCGTTGTCCAGATTCTTGCACATACGCGGATACAGGCACGACTGGCGCGAGCATTTGGCGCACAATTCTTTGTTGCGCCCTCCCATCTTATACATATTGGCGGTGGGGGCGCCAAGATCGGAGATGTTGCCTTTAAAGTCGGGAAGGTCGTTCAAAGCTTCCGCCTCGGCCACGATAGACTCCACCGAACGGGACTGGATGAATTTGCCCTGATGGGCGGCGATAGTGCAGAAGTTGCATCCTCCAAAACAACCGCGGTGGGTGGTTATGGAGAATTTGATCATATCGTAGGCAGGAATCCTCTTTCCCTTGTAGCGCGGGTGCGGAAGTTTGGTGAATGGCAGCGCATATACTTCGTCCATCTCCTCTGTTGTGGCAGGCGGATAAGGCGGGTTGATGCACACAAACCGGTCGCCCACCTGCTCTACCAGCACCTCGGCGTGCAGGCGGTTGGCCTCGCGCTCTATAATATTGAAATTCTGGGCGAAAGCCAGCTTGTTGCGGCAGCAGCTTTCGTAGGAATGCAAATCGAAATAGTCGCCGTCGGGAGCCTGGTCCGCCACATAGCCCACTTGCGGCAGGGTGCGGATCTGCTCCACGGAAGCACCGGAGGCGATGGCATCGGCAATGGCCACATTGGCCTTCTCTCCCATCCCATACACCAACCAGTCGGCCTTACTGTCAATCAGAATAGAAGGCTTCAGGCAGTCCTGCCAATAATCATAATGGGTCAGACGGCGCAGGGAGGCCTCAATGCCGCCCAACACTATGGGCACGTCGGGATAGAGTTGCTTTAGGATCTTGCTGTATACCGTCACGGCATAGTCGGGACGGTAGCCGGCACGGCCCTCGGGAGTGTAGGCGTCGTTGCTGCGCAGGCGCTTGCTGGCGGTATAATGGTTCACCATAGAATCCATAGCGCCAGACGACACGCCAAAAAAGAGACGCGGCCGGCCCAGCTTGCGGAAATCGCGCAGGTCGTCGCGCCAGTTGGGCTGCGGAATCACAGCCACCTTGTAGCCACGGCTTTCCAGGACCCTTGCTATCACAGCCGTACCAAACGAGGGATGGTCCACAAAGGCATCCCCGGTAAACAAGATGACGTCGGCCTGGTCCCAGCCCAGCGCCTCCATCTCTTTCTTGCTTGTGGGTATGGTGAACGGCGTCATCGGCATTTACATTCGCTCCGGAAGTTTGATACCCAGAATATCCATAGCCTTGACCAGCACCTTGGCGATGGTGGCAATAAGCATCAGCCTCTGGGCGCGGACTTTCTCGTCACTCTCTTTGAGGATGGTGACGTCGTGGTAATACTGATTGAACTCCTTGGCCAGGTTATATGCGTAGTTGGCCACCAGCGCGGGAGAATGGGCTGCGGCGGCCTCCACCACCTTATCGGGGAAGCCGGCCAGAATCTTGACCATCTCTATCTCCTTGGGCAGCAGCTGCGAACCGTTTACCGCGGGAGTCATCCCCTGCTCCGCAGCCTTGCGCAGCACGCTCTTGATGCGGGCGTGGGTATACTGGATAAACGGACCGGTATTGCCGTTGAAGTCTATGGACTCGCGGGGGTCAAAGAGCATAGTCTTTTTGGGATCGACCTTGATGATGAAATATTTCAGGGCACCCAGGCCAAGCATCATAAACAGCTCGTCCTGCTCCGCTTCGGGCATATCCTCCAGCTTGCCGGCCTCCTGCGAGGTCTCCCTGGCAGTCTGGTACATCTTCTCTATAAGATCGTCGGCATCCACCACGGTGCCTTCGCGGGACTTCATCTTGCCTTCCGGCAGCTCCACCATTCCGTATGACATATGGTAGATGGCATCGGCCCAGTCAAATCCCAGCTTGCCTAGGATGAGCTTGAGCACCTGGAAATGATAGTTCTGCTCGTTGCCCACCACGTATATCATCTCGTCAAAGCCGTATTCGTCGTGACGGCGGCAGGCGGTGCCCAGGTCCTGGGTCATATATACCGATGTACCGTCGCTGCGCAGCAGCAGCTTTTCGTCCAGGCCGTCGGCCGTAAGATCGCACCACACAGAGCCGTCTTCGCGGCGGTAGAAAACGCCCTTGGCCAGACCTTCTTCTACCAGGGACTTGCCCAGCAGATAGGTCTGAGACTCATAATATATCTTATCGAAAGAGATTCCAAGATTCTTATAGGTAGTGTCAAAGCCGTCAAACACCCAGCCGTTCATCATTGCCCAGAGATCGCGCACCTTCTTGTCACCGCTCTCCCACTTAACCAGCATCTCCTGGGCCTCTTTCATACAGGGCACATTCTTCTGGGCCTCTGCCTTCTGCTCTGCAGTGGCTTCTGCAGGATTGATGCCGGCAGCCTTGAGGGCCTCTTCGGTCTCCTCTACAAGCATATTGTTGAACTCCACATAGTAGTCACCTACCAGATGGTCGCCCTTGATGCCGCTGGAAGCGGGGGTAACCCCGTTTCCGCGCTTTTTCCAGGCGAGCATAGACTTGCAGATGTGGATGCCGCGGTCATTGACCAGATTGACCTTGATGACCTTGTTTCCGGCAGCCTCCAGCAGGCGGGATACGGACCAGCCAAGCAGATTATTGCGGATATGGCCAAGATGCAGAGGCTTGTTGGTGTTGGGAGAGGAAAACTCCACCATAACCGTGCGGCCGGTGGGAGCAGCCTGCCCGTAGTCTTCTGCAGCGGCTATCCCGGAGAACACGTCGCACCAATAAGCGGGCGATATCTTGAGATTCAGAAAGCCCTTGACCACATTGTACGATTCAATCTGTGGAAGATTTTCCTTGAGATATGCTCCTATCTCCTCTGCGGTGGCCTCGGGACTCTTGCGGCTGATGCGCAGCAGCGGAAAGGTCACCACGGTGACATCTCCTTCAAATTCTTTTCTTGTGGGAGACGGCTGGATGCTGCCCTCCGGAGCCTTTGCTCCATATAAAGATTCAACTGCACACGCAACTTTCTCTGCTATAAATCCATCAAGATTCATCGTCAATTCTTTTTATAATCTTTAAAATATCTTTTCATTTCTTTTTTGGCCCTGGGCGCCAGCAACAGCAATGCCAGCATATTAGGGAAGGCCATCAGGGCAAATGTCAGGTCCACAAAGCCCACAACTGCGCGCAGCGGCACCACCGCCGCCACAATTATCACGCAAAGATAAAAATAGATGTAATATTTTCCCTTATCGGCGCCGAACAGATAGTTGGCGCATTTGGTCCCGTAGTATGAATACGAGAACATTGTAGAGAAGGCAAAAATGAGCAGAATGGCCAGCAGCAGATACCTGCCCACCACCGGCACAGAAGCGGCAAAGGAGTTGAGTGCCAGCTGCAACCCCTGCATGGAGCTCATTCCCGCCTCTGGTATTACATCTTTCTGTATCAGGATTGCAAGGGCCGTCAGGGTGCATACCAGGCCGGAGTCTATGGAAGGGCCCAGCATAGCCACCAGCCCTTCACGCACCGGCTCGCTGTTTTTAGAAGCGCCGTGTATCATAGATGCCGTGCCTACGCCCGCCTCGTTTACAAACACCGCGCGCCGCACGCCCGTCAGGGCCACCGTGATGATGCTGGCAATGCCGCCGCCCAGCGCCGCCCGGGGAGTGAAAGCCCCCACAAAGATGTCGCGGAAAACGCCCGGCACAGCCGCCGCGTGGGTAATCAGGATATAGAATACCAGCAGGAAATAGGCCGCCACCATAAACGGTGTCAGGCGCGAGGCCACCTTGCCGATACGCTTGATGCCGCCCAGAGCCACCACTGCCACCAGGGCGGTGATAATAAGACCGGTTGTCAGCCTGGCGGTAAAGGTGATTTTTTCGGGTGCGATAAAGGTCGTTGTCAGCGCCTCGGTGATTTGATTGGCTTGCATAGTGCACAGCGTCCCGAAGAGGCCGGAGACGGCAAAGAACACCGCCAGCGGCTTCCACTTGGGACCCAGGCCCTTTGTGATCACGTACATAGGGCCGCCCTGCACTTCGCCTTTGGAATCACGGCCTTTGTACATAACGGCCAGCGTCCCTTCGAAAAACTTGGTGGCCATACCCAGCAGCGCGCTGACCCACATCCAGAATATGGTGCCGGCACCGCCTATGGATATGGCTATGGCCACTCCGGCGATGTTGCCCATACCCACCGTGGCAGCGATGGCTGTGGAGAGGGCCTCAAAAGAGCTGATCTGGCCGGCAGAAGAGGCATCCTTGACCCGGAGGGCCTGGATGGCCTTGCCGTAGTGCCGGATAGGGGCAAAACCCGAATAGCACAGAAAGAACAGACCTCCGCCAACCAGCAGGGTAAAAAAGGGATAGCCGCAGACAGCATCGCTGACTGCGATGACGAAATGGGCGACTTTATCTAAGAAAGGCATACCTTGTCATCGCATTTCGTTATAACGTAACCCCCTTCCTAAATCCCTCCCCCCGGGGGAGGGACTTACTATCGCCCTTCGGGCTCAAAACACTCATCTTGTTCATCAACACTATTTGAGGCCACGGCCTTTAAGGAACGGATCTGCAGAGGGCTTGGAACCCCGGAAATCGGTATACAAGTCCATCGCATCCTCCTCGTTTACCTTGGAGAGTATATTGTAGCGGTAGTTAGAAGCGACCTTCTGGTTGAAAATATCTCCTGTCTCCTTAAAGGCCTCAAAAGCATCATACTCATACACATTTGCCCAGAGATAGCTGTAGTAGCCGGCATCGTAGCCGTGGGAGAAGATATGCAGGAAGTAGGGCGCACGGTAGCGGGGCAGTATCTCGCTCATCAGGCCGCGGTCCTTGAGGCCCTGCTCTGTGTAGGCAAGAACGTCAAAGCGCTCCGGCATATCTTTCATAGAGTATGCATCCATATCCAGGTACATAGCCGCAACCAGCTCGGTCTCGGCAAAGCCTACTCCGTATTTGCCGCACTGCAGCATCTTGTCCACAAGCTCCATAGGGATAACCTCGCCGGTCTGGTAGTGCTTTGCATATACGTTGAGCACTTCGGGCTCGAAAGCCCAGTGTTCGTTGAGCTGAGAAGGGAGCTCCACAAAGTCGCGCACAAAGTTGCACAGACCCATATAGCGAACGTCGCTCAGCAGGCCGGCAATTGCGTGGCCGAACTCGTGGAAGAAGGTCTCGGTCTCGTCTACGGTGAGCAGCGAAGGCTTACCCTGGGAAGGACGGCTGAAATTGCCCACGATGGACATAATTGCGGGTTTGACACTTCCGTCGGGTTCCACTTCCCTCTCGCGGTAACTGGTGCACCACGCTCCGCCGTTCTTGGCGCCGGGACGGGCAAACATATCCATATAGAGCAGGCCGCGGGTGGTGCCGTCGGCATCCTTGCACTCAAAGCATTCTGCCTCGGGATGCGGCAGGGGAATCTCCTGTACCCTTGTGAAGCTCACACCGAAGAGTTTGTTTGCCACATAGAAGATACCGTCGCGCACATTGTCGTACTGCAGATATTCCATTATCTTGCCTTCGTCATAGGAATATTTCTGTGCGCGGGCCTTGGTGGCGTAGTAGCGCCAGTCGGCGGGAATTATGGTCTCTATTCCGTCTTCCTTTGCAATGGCTTTGATGTCGACCAGCTCTGCGCGGGCGGCGGCCAGAGAAGGCTGCCAAACCTCGTCCAGAAGCTTGTAAACGGCCTCGGGTGTCTTGGCCATACGGGCATCAAGGACATATGCGGCATAGGTATCAAAACCCATCAGGCGGGCCTTCTGCATCTTGAGGCCGATGATCTCTTTGATGATGTCCTTGTTGTCGAACTCGTTGTTGTTGTTGCAGCGGTTGCTGTAGGCATCCAGCACCTTGACGCGGAGCTCGCGGTTGTCGGCAGATGCCAGGAAAGGCATCACGCTGGGATTGTCCAAACCCACCAGCCACTTGCCCGGCTGGCCGGCATCGGCTGCGCGGCGGGCGGCATCGGCAATAAAGTCGGGGCTGAGGCCTGCCAGATCCTCTTCGTTGTCTATTGTGAGAGTCCAGGAACCGGTCTCGGAGAGCAGGTTCTGGGAGAAGAGCAGCTGCAGCGAGTCAATCTTGGAATTGATGGCCTTCAGAGTCTCTTTATCCTGGGCAGAAAGGTTGCTGCCGGCGCGCTCGAACTGCTTGTAAGTCTCGCTCACCAGCCTCATCTGGTCGGGTTCCAGGCCCAGGCTTTCGCGCTTGTCATACACCGCCTTGATACGCTCGAAGAGCTTCTCCGACTGCATAATGTCGCTGTAGTGGTTGCTAAGCAGCGGCGACATCTCTGTAGATATCTTGCGGATCTCTTCTGTAGAGGCAATCGCCTCGCCGTTGCCGAACACCAGGTTGATGCGCTCCAGCGCCCTGCCGCTGCGGTCAAAAGCCAGAATGGTATTGTTGAAATCGGGCTCCTCTTTGCAGGAGACGATGGCTGCAATTTCTTTATTGTGGATATCTATGGCCTTTTTCAATGCCGGCAGGTAATCCTCGTTTTTAATCTCTTCGAAAGGGGGAACGCCAAACGGGGTTTTCCACTCCTTAAGCAGAGGATTCTTCTCTGCGCAGCTTGCAACTGTAATAGCCATAAGCACTATTGTAAGAATTCGTTTCATATAATGTGTTTTGTTGTCATTCAACTAAAAAAGAGGGTCTCCGATGTGCGGCACCCCCTTTTTCAAAGGCTTTGAGAGCCTATCCCAGATAAGTCTGCAGCAATTTGCTGCGGGCGCTGTTGCGCAATTTGCGGATAGCCTTTTCCTTGATCTGGCGAACACGCTCGCGTGTGAGGTTGAACTTCTCGCCAATCTCTTCCAGCGTCATCTCCTGACAGCCGATGCCGAAGAAATTCTTCACGATGTCGCGCTCACGCTCTGTGAGAGTGGAGAGCGCACGTTCAATCTCCTTGTTCAAAGATTCGTTTACCAGGCCGGAGTCGGCATTGGGACTGTCGTTGTTGGGAAGGACATCCAGCAGGCTGTTGTCCTCACCCTCCACAAACGGGGCATCCACCGACACGTGACGGCCGCTGACACGCAGGGTGTCACTGATCTTTTCACGCGGTATGTCAAGAATCTCGGCCAGTTCCTCGGGTGAAGGCATACGCTCGTTTTCCTGCTCGAATTTACTGAGAGCCTTGTTGATCTTGTTAAGCGATCCCACCTGGTTAAGCGGAAGACGCACGATTCTTGACTGTTCTGCCAAAGCTTGCAAAATGGACTGGCGGATCCACCATACAGCATAAGAAATGAACTTGAAGCCCCTGGTCTCATCGAACTTTTCCGCAGCCTTGATAAGGCCCAGATTACCTTCGTTGATAAGGTCGGGAAGGCTCAAACCCTGATTCTGATACTGCTTGGCGACAGAAACCACAAAACGGAGATTGGCGCGCGTCAGTTTTTCAAGGGCCTCCTGGTCGCCTTTCTTGATGCGCTGCGCAAGCTCCACCTCTTCCTCTACCGAGATTAGTTCTTCTCTGCCGATTTCCTGCAAATACTTGTCAAGAGATGCACTCTCTCGATTAGTAATTGACTTTGTAATCTTTAGCTGTCTCATCTATATTTAAAAATGAGTATAAGGGTTGCAAAGATAGTATCTTTTTTAGAGATTCAAAATCATTTCTTTAACAGCCCCTTCGCGCTCTATTGTAAGCACTATTTTTTCTCCCGGACGATACTTGTTCATCTGGAACTGAAGGTCTGATGCTGAGGTGATTTGGGAGAAGTTTATCTCTTTGAGAACATCCCCCGCCTTAAGGCCTCCTTCCTCTGCCACGCTGTGCTCTTTGACCTCGGCCACAACCACGCCCTGGTCGCTCTCGCGGATGGAGATGCCCAGCATTGCACGCTGCACGCTGCCGTAGTTGATAAAGTCGTCGGTAACCTTCTTCACAATGTTCACCGGCACTGCAAACGAATAGCCGGCATAGGAACCTGTCAGGGAAATGATGGAGGTGTTGATACCCACCAGTTCGCAGGCGGTATTCACCAGCGCGCCGCCGCTGTTGCCGGGGTTCACGGCCGCATCGGTCTGGATGAACGACTCCACACGGTACTGGCCGTCATAGTTGGGGAAAGAGCGGCCCTTGGCACTCACGATGCCGGCGGTGATGGTGCTTCGAAGGTCATAGGGGCTGCCTATGGCAAGCACCCACTCGCCAAGGCGAAGATCGTCTGAATTGCCCATAGCCAGCGGCTCGCAGTCGGTTTTGTCTATCTTTATCAGAGCCAGGTCAGTAGCGGGGTCCGTGCCCACCAGAGTGGCAGTGTATACGCTGTTGTCATAGAGCGTCACCTCAAACTCGTTGCCGCCCGAGACCACGTGGTTGTTGGTCACGATATAGCCGTCCTGTGAAATAATCACACCGCTGCCTATTCCGACCTGGTCCTTGGGAGTGGTGGCAAAGCCGAACAGGTAGTCAAGGATAGATGACGGGGCCTGAATCTGGGCCTTTTTGGTGACTTTGACATAGACCACAGAGCGGACTGCCATTTCGGCAGCATCGCAGAAGGATGCGCTGCCCGCAACGGCGTCGCTTATAACCGCCGGGGTGCTGCGGGTATTGACCTTTTCCCGGATGCGCTCCACCTCGTCCTGCTCCGCTTTTTCTTTCTGTGCCTTTTTTGTTGTGTAAAGATCGTATGCCAGATAGCATACAAGGGCAGTTATCAGAATGCCCCATATCCACTTGAGAAAACTTTTCATACTGATTGATTTACTGATGCTGCTTTTCGCGTCAAATAATATGCCACATATTTTGAGAAAAGATAGGGAATTTTTTCTATATTTGTGGAAATTAAGTGAAATATACCGCAGTATGAAATTTATAGCATCCAGCACACAGCTTCTCATCGGGCTCAACTCCGTTTCCAAAGTCATCTCGAGCAAACCCGCCCTGGCAATTCTTGACAACTATCTCTTTGACCTTAAAGGCAATACGCTTTCTGTGACCGCATCCAACGGGGAGACCACCCTGCGCACGGACATCACCATAGAAAAGGTCTTTGAAGACGGCCAGATCACCGTGCCCGCCAGGCTTTTCACCGATTCGCTGCGTTCGCTGCCCGACCAGCCGCTGACATTCGCCACCGACCATAACTCATCGCTAATCATCACCTGGGCCAGCGGTGCCTCCAAGATTCCGTTCCATCCGGCAGAGGACTATCCCGCAATGCCCGCCATCGGCGAGGAGTTCAACACCGTGGCCATCAGCGCAGAGGCCCTGATGAACGGTATCAGCGACACCATCTACGCCACTGCAGAAGAGGAGCTGAGACCCGTGATGAACGGTATCTTCTTTGACATTGACACCGACTCCCTCTCTATGGTCGCTTCGGATGCCCACAAGCTGGTGCGCTATTCCCTCAGCGGCATCAAGAGTGCGGCTCCCTGCTCTTTCATCCTGCACAAAAAACCCGCCGCCATCCTCAAGAGCATCCTGGCCAAGGTAGAGGACGACGTGGTCATTAAATTTGACAAGCGCAATGCCTTCTTTGCTTTTGGCGACACTCTGCTGGTATGCCGCCTGATAGATGGCAACTACCCCGCATACAAATCCATACTGCCCAAGAACAATCCCAACAAGATGATTATCAACCGCACCGAGCTGCTTGGTGCAGTGCGCCGCGTGGCCGTTTATTCCAACCAGGCCACCAGCCACGTGCTGCTCAAGATCTCCGGCAGCGAGCTGATGATTTCTGCAGAGGACACCGGTTTCTCTATCAGTGCATACGAGCGCCTCTCCTGCGAATACGACGGCACTCCCCTGGAAATCGGCTTCAAGGCCCCGTTCCTGGCAGACATCCTGAACAATTTCTGCTTCGAGAATGTATGCGTGCAGATGGCAGACAACTGCCGTCCCGCCCTGATAGTGTCGGCCGACGGCAACAACGCCTCCGAAGACCTCAGCGCACTGCTTATGCCTGTAATGGTATAAAGAAACAGTAAACAAAATGCAACTCAAGCTTAAACGCCCGCTGCTCTTTTTTGACATTGAGAGCACGGGGCTCAATGTGGCCACAGACCGCATTGTAGAGATTTCTATGGTCAAGGTTATGCCCGACGGCTCCCGCGACGTCAAGACCCGCCGCGTAAATCCCACCATACCTATTCCGGAGGCGGCGCGTGCGGTGCACGGCATCAGCGACGAAGACGTCAAAGACTGCCCCACCTTTGCCCAGCTGGCCAAAAGTATGATGGCCTGGATGGAGGGGTGCGACATTGCCGGGTACAACTCTCTGAACTTTGACATCCCTATGCTCACAGAAGAGTTTATGCGCGTAGGGCTGGACCCCAAGTTCCGGGAGCGGAACCTGGTGGACGTCCAGGTGATATTCTACAAGAAAGAGCCCCGCACCCTCTCCGGCGCATATAAATTCTACTGCGGAAAGAATCTGGAGGATGCCCACGCTGCCGAAGCCGACACAATGGCGACCCTGGAAGTGCTGGAAGCCCAACTGGACCACTACCCCGACCTGGAAAACGACGTGGCGGCACTGGCCGATTTCACCAAGCGGCAAAAGATGCTGGACTATGCCGGCCGCATAGTGCTGGACGAGCACGACGTCCCCATTTTCAACTTTGGCAAGCACAAGGGCCGCAGCGTGCGGGAAGTGCTGGAACAGGAGCCCAGCTACTACACCTGGATGCAGAACGGGGACTTTACGCAGGACACCAAGAATGTCCTCACCAAGATTTATCTGGAAGGTAAAAACACCAAATGAAAATAGTGGCATACAAGCGCGGCGGAGAGTATTGCTGCAGGCCCGACACGACCCTGAACCACAATAACTCCGACTATTACTGCCCCGACGGCGTCACTGCCCTGAAGGCGGTTCCCTGCGTGTATACCCACATTGACAAGGCCGGCAAATGCGTGGCGGAGCGGTTTGCCCGCCGCTATTTCAAGTCGGCCGCCTTTGGCTGCCTGCTCTCAGACGCTACGGCCGGTGTTGTGCCGGATGTGGCAACTTCTATGGACTTCACTTCTATTATGGATATGTCCTTCGCCGACTGCGAGTCGCCCGAAGCTAGCGACTTCACTCTCTGCGTCAACGGCGCCAAGGTCTATTCCGCCGGCGGAAACCGTTTCACAGAAGAGCTCGCGGCAGCGATAGTGGACATTACCCGCCGCACTTCGCTAAGGATAGGCGACATTGTGGCCGTGGAGCTATGCGAGGCAGTCACGGTGGCAAGCGGCGACACCCTTGAGATGTCGTCTTCTTCACGAAACATTCCCATAAAGATTATTTAGCGGCAGCCAGCGCTTTTTCGGCGGCGCTTTTGCCCGCCAGGGCTCCGGTAGAGAAGGCTATCTGCAGATTATAGCCTCCGGTATCCGCGTCCATATCCAGCACCTCTCCGGCAAAGTACAACCCCTCTGTATTACGGCTGAGCATTGTCTTGGAGACTATTTCGTCCAGGCTGACACCGCCGGCAGTGACCACGGCCCTGCGGTATCCCACATAATCCACTATCCTGAGCCGCCAGTCTTTGATTTTGGTTGCCAGATTGTCCAGAGTGAGTTCGTTTCCTGCGACAAACGGCTCTATGAGCGACTGCGGCATAAACTTTCTCAGGAAGGACTCTTTCTTTCTGTTGAAATTCGCCGCCGTGACCCCGGCCTGCTGCGCCTCGCGCACCACTCTCTCTGCAAAAAGACTTGGCGAGACGGCCGGTTTCAGGTCTATGGAAACCATAACCTTATCTCCGTTGAGCAATGCCCATACAGCCTTGCGGGAAATCTTGAAGCCGAGCGGCCCCTCCAGACCTCCGTCGGTAAACTGCAGGTCGCCGAATTCGCAGGCCACCACATCCCGGCCGACATTCAGAGTGACCATCACATTCAGCAGTTCAATCCCCACCAGGCGGGTGTCGTAATGCTCCGGCACCAGAGCCGTCAGTGACGGGAAAGTCTTCTTAATGGTATGGCCAAAGTCTTTGGCTATCTCGTAGCCGGCGCCGGTAGAGCCCGTAGTTGGATATGACAGGCCACCGGTGGCGACTATTACCGAGCGGGAATAGGCCTTGCCGCTGGTAAACTTGCCGCCTGCGTCGCGAAGGAAAGTGACTTCGAAGTGACCATTCTCCAATTTGGCCACGTGGTTCACCTCGCAGCTGAATACAGTCTTGACCCCGACCTGCTGCAGCTTGGCTGCAAGTGCGTCCACTACAGTCGCCGCCGACATTGTCTGCGGGAAAACCCTGTCGTCTCTGGTGAGCACTGTCTCCACCCCTATCGACTCAAAGAAAGCGATGGTGTCCAGATTGGAGAAATTGTGAAAGGCGGCCTTCAAAAATGCCGGCTTGGGATGTAGGTGAGATGAAAACTCAGACCACTTTTTGGCATTGGTGATATTGCAGCGGCCCTTGCCGGTGATCATAATCTTCCGGCCCAATTTGGCGTTCTTTTCCAGCAGGGCCACAGAGGCACCCGCCTCCGCCGCCTTTATGGCCGCAATGCAACCCGCAGCTCCTGCGCCTATGACCAATACATCTACCATACGCTTCGGACTCTAATTATATATAACTCCGCTGCCGGTGAGTTCCCCGTCCTCTGTATACCAGGCGGCAAACTGGCCGGCTGTGACGCCCCTCTGAGGCACTTCAAAACGGATATACATTCTCTCTTTGGTGCATATCAGCCTGGCCTTCTGCAAGGGCTGGCGGTAGCGGACCCGCACCAGCATATCCCTCTCCTGCCCCGGCTCCATTGCCAGGTCCGGACGGATCCAGTGGACATCCCCGGGCAAAATGCCCAGTGCTGGGCGATACAATCCGGGATGGGACTGACCTTCTCCCAGATATATGACATTTTCTTTGGGGTCTTTGGCTATCACGAACAGCGGCTCTTTATGGCCGCCTATGTTCAGGCCATGCCGCTGCCCTATGGTGTAGAACTGGGCACCTATGTGCCGCCCTACCACTTTGCCATCCGATTTGCTGTAAACTATAGGCTTTGCCATTTCCTCCAGGGTTGCGGGCTGCGGCAGTCCATCGTAAAAATCCCTGAAAATCTCCACTGCATCGCCTTCGCGGGCCTTGAGTTGCTGCTGCAGGAATACAGGCAAGTCCACCTTACCCACAAAGCAGATACCCTGGGAATCCTTTTTCTCTGCGCTGGGAAGACCCGCCTCGCGGGCTATTTCCCTGACCTGGGGCTTTGTGAGATGCCCTATGGGGAAGAGCGCCTTGCTGAGCTGCTCCTGGCTTAGCTGGCACAGGAAATAGCTCTGGTCTTTGTTTCCGTCACTGCCCGCCAGCAGCCGGTACACAGTTCTGCCGTCGGCGTCGGTAAATTCATCTTTGCGGCAGTAATGGCCGGTGGCCACCATATCGGCGCCCAGGCTTTGGGCGTGGTTCCAGAAGGCGTCAAACTTGATTTCGCTGTTGCAAAGCACATCGGGATTGGGGGTGCGGCCCGCTTCATATTCGCGGAACATATAGTCCACCACCCTCTGACGATATTCGCTGCTCAGATCCACAAAATGGAACGGAATGCCTATCTTCTTGGCCACCATCCGCGCCACGGATAGCTCTTCTTCCCACTCGCAGTCGCCGTGCAGGGTGCCGGTGGAGTCGTTCCAGTTCTGCATAAAGATGGCGAACACATCGTAGCCCTGCTGCTTTAGCAGCAACGCGGCCACGCTGGAGTCCACTCCGCCCGAAAGGCCCACCGCAATTTTAATATTTTTTGACGGCAACATATTTTTATCTATTTTTGCACTCGGGTAAGTCATATACGACCAGCTCCCTTTGAACTCCCCCAGGGCCGGAAGGCAGCAAGGGTAGAAGGTTGTAGCGGTGCGATATATTCAGCTTACCCATTTTTTATTATCTGCACCTCAGGGTGCAATTCCACTCCAAATTTCTCCTTTACCTTTTTTATCACTTCGGCAGCCAGCGAGAGCACTTCACCTGCCGTGGCGCCGCCGTTATTCACCAGCACCAGAGCCTGTTTGTCATATACACCGGCCCCGCCAAGGCGATAGCCCTTAAGGCCGCAGCGGTCAATCATCCATCCGGCAGAAAGCTTAACCATATCCCCTGCGGCGGGATAGTGCGGCATATCGGGATATTCGGCGGCCAGCTCTTCATATTTGGAGCGCGGCACCACCGGATTCATAAAGAAACTGCCGGCGCTGCCCGTCTTTTCCGGAGCGGGAAGCTTGGCATCGCGGGTGGCGATGACCTTTTCCCGGACCGCCTCCAGCGAAAGGCTCTCCTGCGGGATATCCTTAAGCGTCCCGTAGCTGAGATTAAACCCAGGTTTGAGGCTTAGCCGGAATACCACAGAAAGGATAAAGAACCGGCGCCCCTGTTCGGTCTTGAAAAAGCTGCTGCGGTAGCCGTAGCCGCACTCTTCGCGGCTGAAAACCCGCTCCCGGAGGGTCTCTGTGTCCAGCGTTTCCACGCTCTCAATAATATCCTTGGCCTCGGCACCGTAGGCGCCTATGTTCTGCACTGCAGCCGCCCCCACCTCACCGGGAATCAGCGAGAGGTTTTCCGCTCCGTAATATCCGCGGGATACGCACCACTGCACAAAGAAGTCCCACACCACGCCGCCGCCGGCCCTTACCGTAACGCAATCACTGTCCCGGCCAATGACCTCAACGGCATTCATAGCGTTGTGGAACACAGTCCCCTCGTAGCGTTCGGTGGCAAACAGCAGGTTGCTGCCGCCGCCCACGTGCAGCCAGGGCCGCGGGGCATCGGCAATATCCAGCAGCAACTCGTCCAGCGAGCAATACTCCACATAGTTTGCCGCCACCGCCTTCAGACCGAAGGTGTTATAAATCTCTTTATCCCTGTAAACCATCGTCTAATGGGTCATAGGTTCTTCTTTACGATGGATATCGGCGCCAAGCGCGGCCAGACGCCTCTCTATATGCTCGTAGCCGCGGTCTATCTGGTCGATATTGTGAATCACGCTCTGCCCTTCGGCACCCAGCGCCGCAATAAGCAGGGCGATGCCGGCGCGGATATCGGGCGAGGTCATCACGCGCCCCTTGAGGTTGCGCTCGTGATTGTGGCCCACCACCACCGCACGGTGAGGGTCGCAGAGTATTATCTGAGCCCCCATATCTATTAGCTTGTCCACAAAGAACAGGCGGCTCTCGAACATTTTCTGATGGATCAGCACGCTGCCGTGGCACTGGGTGGCCACCACCAGCAGCACGCTAAGCAGGTCGGGCGTGAGGCCGGGCCAGGGAGCGTCGGCAATCTTCATTATGGAGCCGTCCAGATAGGACTCAATGCGGTATTCGTCCTGTGCAGGAATATAGATATCGTCTCCGCGCTGCTGCAGGTTGATGCCCAGCCTGCGGAAACTGTCGGGGATAATGCCCAGATTGTTGTAGGACGTATTCTTTATGGTCAGTTCGCTCTGGGTCATAGCCGCCATACCTATGAAGCTGCCCACCTCTATCATATCGGGCAGGATGGTGTGGCTGCAGCCGTGCAACTCCTCCACCCCGTCTATGGTGAGCAGATTGGAGGCGATGCCGCTGATTTTGGCGCCCATTGCGCACAGCATCTTGCAGAGCTGCTGCACATACGGCTCGCAGGCGGCATTGTATATCACGGTCCGGCCCTTGGCCAGCACCGCCGCCATCACAATATTGGCGGTTCCTGTCACAGAGGCCTCGCCCAGCAGCATTTCGCAGCCCTTGAGGCCTGAGGTAGAGAGCACATATTTTTTCTTGTCGGTGTCAAAATAAAATTCGGCGCCCAGCTTCACAAGACCTTCAAGATGGGTGTCTATGTGCCTGCGGCCAATCTTGTCGCCGCCCGGCTTGGCCACTATCGCCTTGCCGAACCGGGTCAGCATAGGGCCCACCAGCATCACCGAGCCGCGAAGGGCGCTGTTGCGGGTGGCAAAGTCGTCGCTCTCAAAGAAATCGAGGTTGACATCGGCAGCCCTGAAAGACCACTTGCCGGCGCCAAGCTTCTTGACTTCTACCCCCATATCCCGCAGCAGGCCTATAAGGTTGTTCACGTCCATAATGTCCGGGACATTCTCCATCACCACCTCTTCTTTTGTGAGCAATGTGGCACAAAGCACCTGCAAAGCCTCGTTCTTGGCCCCCTGCGGAGTGATTGTCCCGTGCAGCCGGTTGCCGCCGTTTATAATAAATGATGACATATTGCGATCAAAGTTGTAAGTCTGTTATAATTTCGCTAATTTAGTCATATATTTTGAAACAATTTGCATCCGTGAAAACAAAAAAATTAATTAAGGATTTCCTGCTGATGACCATTGCTATGGGCATTGCCGCAATTGCAGTACACTACTTTATGCAGCCCAGCGGACTCATCGTGGGATCCATCTCCGGTCTTTCCATTGTCATTTACCGCATCACCGGCATCCCGGTGTCTGCCCTGACCTTCAGCATCAACCTGATACTGCTGGTGCTGGCCTACTTCCTGATAGGAAAGGAATTTGGCATAAAGACCGTATACACGGCGCTGATTCTGTCTCCCTGGCTGCGCCTGTTCGAGGTTATTGACAAAAAATACGGCATCGACCCCGCCACCCTTTTCCATTTTCCCAACGGCACCGACTATTGGTTCTATCTTCTGGGCTTCGTTGTCATTTTGAGCGCCACCCAGGCCATACTTTTCAACATCAACGCCTCCACGGGCGGCCTGGACATTATTGCCAAGATTGTAAACAAATATCTCCATATTGACCTGGGCACCAGCGTCACCGTGGCGGGCGCAATCATCTGCTGCTCCGCCTTTTTCATTCCGGGCAACTCGCTGTACCTGATTTTCCTGGGCTTCATAGGCACCTGGATCAACGGCATAGTTGTGGACTATTTCACCGCCGGCCTCAATGCCAAGAAACGCGTCTGCATCATTTCGCCCGAATACGAGAAGATTCGCGACTTCACGGTGAACACCCTCAAGCGCGGCTGCACCCTTTACCCCGTCAAGGGCGGCTATTCACAAGACGACAAAGTGGAACTGCAGGCAATCCTGACCAACGAAGAGTTTGCCAAACTTATGGAGAAAATCAAAGACGACAATATCCACGCCTTTATCACCGCCGGCCGTGTGTCAGAGGTGTACGGCCTGTGGCTGAGGCATTCCAGGAAACACAGCGAGCTGGATTACAACCGCCCGATGAACATTTAAGGGGATTATTTCCCCTGCCAGAGCTGGAGCTTACCCTCCAGCTTTTCTTTTTCTTCTTTCAACTTGGCGCGGGTGTCGGCATCGGTTGCAGGGTCTGCAATCAACTTGTCATAGATGGATATGGCGCGTCTGGCAGCCACCGCAGCGGAATATGCGCTGCCGGTATTGTTGCAGAGATTTGCCTTATTATTAAGCATATTGGCATATTCGCGGGACTCCTCACCATATCTGTTTGACATATACGCCAATATCTCTTCGCAGAGATTCAGGGCCTTGTCGTTGTGCTCGTAATTGACATACGCCAGAAACAGGTCGTTCAGCAGATTTTCGTAGTGACTGGGAACAGGGCCTCCGTACATCAGGCCCATCTGGACCTTGGCCATCTCGTTTTCAAGCTCTTTGATACAGATTTCTCCATACTCTTCACGTGAAGACTGTGTGGCTTTGTATGGCAGATATACCTTGGTAATGAAACCGTAGTTTATAAAATCCAGACGGAGGTACTTGGCAATGTCCTCACGATGGCTGTCATACATTCCAAAGGCTACTGTGCCGTGACGGAGCAAAATTTCATTTAGCATATATGTCCAGAGCGTGCCCACGCTGTCGGGCAGCGCTTCATAGGGGTGTCCCTGCTGCTTTGCACCCAACTCCGCAATGTTCTTCAGGCTGTCCAACTCGTGGCAGCGGATATAAAGCCCTATCCAGTCAACATCGTTGTTCGGGACAATATCTTCTTTCAGGTCGGACTGATAATACTCTTTTTTCTGATTGTTGCGGCAGCCTGCAATGCACAGCGCCAGCATAATAACGACAACTACTCTTTTCATTATTCTGTCAGTTTTTCATACCAATTGTCAAACATTCTCTCCAGAGCGCCCGGCCGCTCTATCTCAGTGCGGAAGGCCTCCAGACGGCGGGCGTTCTCCCCTTCGGGGATCCATATCTTGATATAACCGCCGCGGGCATACTTCTGATCGATATGTTCTTTAAAGCGGTTGAACTGCCCTTGCCGGTCATATTCTGGATAGTGGCTAAGACCGTACTCTATGGTGCGGCGCACTATAGTGTCGGCGTCAATCTCGCGGTCGGCCTCTGCCACAATGCGGCCGTAGACACTTCGCGGAGCAGACTTGGCCGAGGCACGGTGATCTTCCACCGCCTGTGCCATAGTCTCTATCTGCTCTTCGCTGAACCACTGCCTAAGGTTCCCGTCTTCGCGCATCATACGCGCCGAACTCAGGTGATGCAGCTCGCGGCCCTCGCAGATACCCAGGTCGTGATAGGCGGCGATGGCATAGACCATATCCTCGTCTACATCAAAACCCTTGGCCAAATCGGCACTGCGGCGTATCACCGCCCCGATATGGTCCAGCCTGTGGGCCGAATCATAGTTTTCGTACCGCGGCAGAATCTCTTGCTCTATGTATTCACGAAGCGACATATCGTGCAAATGTACTCAATTGGAAGCAAAAAAGAAAGGGCGACCTTTCGGGGCCGCCCATTCCGTTATTTGTCGAAGAAATATCTTTTACTTGACTTCCTCGAAGTCTACGTCCTCGGCATTGCCGTTGGCGTCGGAAGAGCCGCCATTGGAAGTGTCAGCGCCGGGGTTTGCACCGCCGCCGAAACCTGCGTCACCGGGGTTGAAGCCTGCGCCGGGGTTAGCCTGGCCTGCCTGTGCTGCGCGAGCCATATCCTCGCTGGCCGCGTGCCAAGCCTCTTCAAGAGCCTTGGATGCTGCATCCAGTTTGTCGGTGGATACGCTGCGGCCTGCATCGACCTCATCCTTGGCAATCTTGTGGGCGTCCTTGAGCTGCTGCAGTGCGCTGTCAATTGCGCCGCGCTTGTCGGCAGGAATCTTGTCGCCGTAGTCCTTGAGGTTCTTCTCGCTCTGGAATACCATAGCGTCGGCTGCGTTGATCTTGTCTATGAGTTCCTTCTTTGCCTTGTCGGCGGCCTCGTTGGCCTTTGCCTCGTCCCTCATACGCTTGATTTCGGCATCGGACAGGCCGGAAGAAGCCTCAATGCGGATCTTCTGCTCTTTGCCGGTAGCTTTATCTTTGGCAGTAACGTTCAGGATACCGTTGGCATCGATATCGAAAGTAACTTCAATCTGAGGTATGCCGCGCGGTGCGGGAGCGATACCGTCGAGGTTGAAGACTCCGATCTGCTTGTTGTCGCGGGCCATCGGACGCTCGCCCTGCAGCACGTTGATCTGTACAGAAGGCTGATTGTCGCTGGCGGTAGAGAACACCTCGCTCTTGCGGGTCGGGATGGTGGTGTTGGCGTCGATAAGCTTGGTCATCACGCCGCCCAGGGTCTCGATACCAAGACTCAGAGGAGTAACGTCAAGCAGCAGGACATCCTTTACATCGCCGGCAAGCACGCCGCCCTGGATGGAAGCACCCACAGCCACAACTTCGTCGGGGTTGACACCCTTGTTGGGAACCTTGCCGAAGAACTTCTCTACGATTGCCTGGATGGCGGGGATACGGGTAGAACCGCCCACCAGCAGGACTTCGTCTATCTGGCTTGCCTGCAGGCCTGCATCTGCCAAAGCCTTGCGGCACGGCTCGATGGTGGCATTGATAAGACCGTCGCACAACTGCTCGAATTTAGCACGGCTCAGGTTGGTAACCAGGTGTTTGGGCACACCGTCCACGGGGATGATATAAGGCAGGTTAATCTCTGCGGTGGTCTGGCTTGAAAGCTCTATCTTGGCCTTCTCGGCAGCCTCTTTAAGACGCTGGAGTGCCATAGGGTCCTTGCGCAGGTCCACGCCGGGGTTATCCTTCATAAATTCCTCTGCCAGCCAGTCGATGATCTTGTGGTCGAAGTCATCACCGCCCAGGTGGGTATCACCGTTGGTGGATTTAACTTCAAACACACCGTCGCCAAGCTCCAGGATGGAGATATCGAAAGTACCGCCGCCGAGGTCGAAGACAGCCACCTTCATATCTTTGTTCTTCTTGTCCAGACCGTATGCCAGAGCGGCAGCGGTGGGCTCGTTTATGATACGCTTAACGGTAAGACCTGCAATCTCGCCGGCCTCTTTGGTGGCCTGACGCTGACTGTCGCTGAAGTATGCGGGCACTGTGATGACAGCCTCTGTAACGGTCTGTCCCAGATAGTCCTCTGCAGTCTTTTTCATCTTCTGCAGAATCATTGCAGAAATCTCCTGGGGTGAATAGAGACGGCCGTCAATCTTCACGCGCGGAGTATCGTTGTCGCCACGCTCCACTGCAAACGGAACGCGGTTGATTTCTGACTGAACCCTAGAGTAGGTCTCACCCATAAATCTCTTGATGGAGTAGATGGTGCGCTGGGGGTTGGTGATGGCCTGACGTTTTGCAGGGTCACCTACCTTGCGCTCTCCGTTGTCGGTAAAAGCGACAATGGAGGGAGTGGTGCGCTTGCCTTCACTGTTTATAATGACGGTAGGCTCGTTGCCTTCCATTACGGCAACGCACGAGTTGGTAGTACCAAGGTCAATTCCTATAATTTTTCCCATAGTTGTAATATTTTAAATTTTCTATTGTCAGTTTTTGAATTCGGCAGTAGAAAATACGAAGATTATGCCAGCGGGAAAAAACTGACACAATGGCAGAAAATGTGGCCCGGAACTACTCCTGGATGAATGGCGGCCAGTCTACCGGCGCCACGACTGTCACCGGCTCCTTGCGCGTGGGATGGGTAAATACGATACTGCGGGCGTGGAGGTTGATGCCGCCGTCGCGGTTGCTGCGCGGGGCGCCGTACTTCAAATCGCCTTTGATGGGGCATCCGATGCCGGAGAGCTGGCAGCGGATCTGGTGATGGCGGCCGGTCAGGAGCTCCACCTCAACCAGCGTGTAGCGTTCAAACTGCTTCAGGACCTTGTAGCGCAACCGCGCCTCTTTTGCCGCCGGATTACCGTTGTTGCAGATATAAGACTTGTTCTGCTTTTCGTTGCGGAGCAGCATATCCTTAAGCACGCCCTCGGCCGGCTGCGGCTTTTCGCAGGTCAGAGCCCAGTAGGTCTTGTGGATGTCGCCGGTGCGGAAGGCCTCGTTCAGGCGTTCCAGCGCCTTGCTGGTCTTGGCAAACATTGCAATGCCGCTCACGGGACGGTCCAGACGGTGCGGAACGCCCATAAACACCCGGCCGGGCTTGCCGTCGCGCTGCGCGATGAAGGCCTTGAGAGTGTCGCACAGCGGCTCGTCGCCCGTTTTGTCGCCCTGCACAATCTCCCCCACCCGCTTGTTTATCACCAGCAGGTGGTTATCCTCGTAAAGTATGCGGGAGGCCAGATCTTCGAAGGCCTCAGCAGGAAGCTGCTCGTATATCATATCATCAAATTCTTGTCGGCCGTGCCCTTACGGATCTGGGTAGAAGAGATATTTACCAGCTGGGCATCTTCAAGATACTTGACACCCAGCTTTTTGCATTTGCGCTTGACATAGAATCCCTTGCGCGGATACACCCAAATCTCGAAATCCTTCACTATGGTTTCCCACTCGCGCCAGCCCTCTATACCGGCTATATTGTCGGCACCCATCGCAATCACGAAGTCGGTGTCGGGCTCTGCCTGCCGGAGATGCCGGAGGGTATTTATAGTATAATTGGGTTTGGGCAGATTGAACTCCACGTCGCTGACCAGCACCTCCGGGCAGTGTTTCGCCACCTTCTGCCGCACGGCCGCCAGACGCTCTTCTGCCGTCTGGGCGCCGCCCGGCTTGAACGGGCTCACCGGAGAAACCACCATCCGCACCTCGGCAAAGCCTTTCCGGCGGAGATAATTCAGTATGGCCAGATGGCCGGCGTGCATCGGGTTGAAGGTGCCAAAGTATAGCGCCACCCGGCGGCGACCTCTTCAGTACTGGTCCAGAAGGCCATCGGCCTCTTTGAGGCAAACGTCCAGCTTGTCATTTACCAGCACATAGTCGAACTTGGGTGCATACTGCATTTCTTCAGCAGCCTTGGCCACCCGCTCTTCTATGGCCTCCGGAGTGTCGGTGCCGCGCTTTATCAGGCGGTCGCGAAGGACCTCCACGCTAGGCGCCTGGATGAACACAGAAAGTGCGTCGTCTCCAAATATCTTCTTGAGATTTACGCCACCCTTGACATCCACGTCAAAGGCTATGATGTGCCCCTTGGACCAGATGCGCTCCAACTCGCTCTTCAGAGTGCCATAATAACGGCCCACGTAGACCTGCTCGTATTCCACGAATTCGTCGTTGGCAATGCGGCGCTCAAACTCTTCGTTGGTGAGGAAATAATACTCCACGCCGTCTTTCTCGCTTCCGCGCGGCGGACGCGATGTGGCTGATATAGAGAGCTCGAGTATTGGACATTTGGCAAGCAGGTGATTCACCACTGTGCTCTTGCCGCTGCCCGAGGGGGCAGAAAAAATTATTACTTTCCGTTGCATAAGGCAAAATTAACTTTTTTGTATAAATTTGCGTGCCTCAAAAAGACAATTATCTAAGTTAAACAAAATAATTCAAACTATGGTTTCTTACAAAGAATTGGGTCTTGTGAACACCCGTGAGATGTTTGCCAAGGCTATCGACGGCGGATATGCTATCCCCGCTTTCAATTTTAACAATATGGAGCAGCTGCAGGCCATCATTATGGCAGCCGCAGAGACCAAGAGCCCCGTTATCCTCCAGGTGAGCAAGGGTGCGCGCGCATACGCAAACCAGACTCTGCTCCGCTATATGGCTCAGGGTGCTGTGGAATATGCAAAGGAACTCGGTTGGGAAAAGCCCCAGATCTGCCTTCACCTCGATCACGGTGACAGCTTTGAGACTTGCAAGAGCTGCGTAGATTTCGGTTTCTCTTCTGTAATGATAGACGGTTCTTCTCTCCCTTACGACGAGAACGTGGCTCTCACCAAGAAGGTGGTTGAATACGCTCATCAGTTCGACGTAACCGTAGAGGCCGAGCTCGGCGTTCTGGCAGGTGTAGAAGATGAGGTTTCTGCAGAGGAATCCCACTATACCAAGCCCGAAGAGGTTATCGACTTTGTAAGCAAGACCGGTTGCGACTCTCTCGCAATCTCTATCGGTACCAGCCACGGTGCATACAAGTTCAAACCCGAGCAGTGCACCGTAGATCCCGCTACCGGCCGTCTGGTTCCCCCGCCGCTGGCATTTGACGTGCTCGCAGAGGTAGAGAAGAAACTCCCCGGCTTCCCCATCGTGCTCCACGGTTCTTCTTCAGTTCCCCAGGACGAGGTTGACACCATCAACGCACACGGCGGCAAGCTTCAGGCAGCTGTCGGCATCCCCGAGGAGCAGCTCCGCAAAGCAGCCAAGAGCGCAGTTTGCAAGATCAATATCGACTCCGACTCCCGTCTGGCTATGACCGCAGCAATTCGCCGCGTATTCGACGAGAAGCCCGCTGAGTTTGACCCTCGCAAATATCTTGGTCCCGCCCGCGACAATATGAAGAAGCTTTACATCCACAAGATTGTGAATGTGCTTGGCAGCGACGGCAAGGCTGAGTAAGCGAAACGCTCAATAGCTAAAAAAGACCTCTCATTTCGGGAGGTCTTTTTTGTTGCCCTTTGCGTTTAGCCAAAGGTGTAAATAGCAGCACTTCGCTGTGCTACGAAAAAGCTTCGCTCCGGGCCAGGGAGAACATAGAACCCCTGTTCCCTACGCAAAGCTTTTTCTTCGCATGGCGCGAAGTGCTGTTATTCTTTAGGACGAACCTTGATGTAGAAACACATAGGAGAATAGGCGGGATAGCCGTCGGCCGATGCGGAACCGTAGGCCAGAGGCGACCAGAAAAACGCGATAGCCTCTTCGCCATACCTCATCCGGCCCACAGCCATTGCAAAACCGTTTATGACGCCGCTCACATAACTCCTCTGACCGCTGTCACTCAAATTATAACCGTTCTTCTGATATGTGACGGAAAGCGGCTCGTAAGTCTTGCTCAACTGATACAGACCGTATACCTTGGCGGAATCCTGAATATTGGTGTCAAAGCAAAAGCCGTCCAGCAGCTTGCCGATATAATCTACCTTGACGCTGGCACCGGGAACTATAGAGTCCCTGTCAGAAGGATTCTCTTTGAGCTTGACCATATAGAAACCCTTTTCCAGGGAATCCACGCCAGAATAATTCTTATTGGAATAAGCCTCCAGATTGTCTATCTGATATTTGTAGATATCGTCTATCACCTTCACAACCTTCAGGTCATATATATAATTCTCGCTGAGGGCCGGCTTGGTGCCGTCGTTGCCGCGGGACTTATAATACTTTTTCAGATCCTTGGGATAGTCGTATGTGGTGGCCTCGGGAGGAAGTATAAACTTGACGGAGCCGCCTTCGTTCAGAGATTTCACAAGCTTCTCCATAGGAGTATAAAGCTTGTAGTTGCCCATCTGAATCAATTCGGGGGAGTAATACTTGGTATTGCTGTAAGTGCCCATTATCCTGGCGGCCTCTTCTGTGGTGTACTTGGTATAGTTGCCGTCCAAATCGCGGGTGACATAGTCCACAAGGCAATATGAGGTATCGCCTATCTTCACGCCCTTGCCCACTTCCTTCTCCAGTATATACAAGCCGTTCTCGTCAGCTTCCAGCTCCTTGCCAAGATTGATTCTCATCCAGGCGTCACGCACCCTTTTCTGCGACACCAGCGAGTCTTCGGTCTCGTACTTGGCGCAGCAAACTGCCAGAGAGGCTATGGCCACAGCCGCAAGGACTATTTTAAAACACTTATGCATTATTCACGGATTATTTCGTTCATATATACTTCAAAGACCAGCGCCTGGTCCTTCCCTATGCCGGCCACGGGTTTGTCATAGCCGTACTTGCAGGAAAAGACTATATACGACTTCTCGCCAGGGCACATACCGGTGATGCCGTATTTCAGACCCTTTATCATTTGGCAGTCTCCCAGACGCCCCTGGAAAGAGCCGCGGGAAAAGGGATTGCCTATGCTGGAAGAGAATGTATAGCCAATATAGTCGAAGTCCACCAGATCTCCCTTGGAGGCAAAGATGGTGCTGTCCCCCGCCTCAAGCACTATGCGGTTGACACCCTCGTTGGGCACGACGGTAGATTCGGCATATTTGGATTTGATGAAACTGTCTATCTTCTCTTCCTGCGAAATGGCAGTATTGGCCAGAGGGTCCTCGCAGCCAAACAGAAGCGCCAGCATCGGCAATATGTACAGCAGCCTTCTCACTACTTGAAAAACTCTTTTACTTTACTCTCAAAATACTCCGGCACCTGATCGATGGGCATATACAGCCGGCCGCCGGAGGCATTCTTATGTCCCCCTCCATTGCAATATTTGTGCGAGAAATCGTTTACATCCACATTTCCTTTGCTACGGAGGGAAACTTTTACGAATCCGGGCTCTTCTGTGAAGAACGCCGTCATACGTATCTCCTTTATGGAGAGGGGCAAATTTACAAAACCTTCGCTGTCGCCGCGCACAAAATCATATTTTTTCTTGTCGGCGATGCTCAGGGTGAAATAGGCCACGCCCTGCGGCAGGCAGCGCATATTGTCCTGGAGAAGATGGCCCATAAGACGCATCCGCTGCTCTGAGTACGACCTGAAGACCTCATTGTAGATGGCGTCCCGGTCCACACCGCGGGCCTGCAGCTGCGAAACCGCCAGATAAGTGGACGGATACACCGAGTTCGCAAAATTGTTGGTGTCGGTCAATATGCCGGTTAAAAGCGCCTCGGCGCACTCCTTGGGCAGGTTGTTCACATCGCCGCACACGCCCGGCTGCGCCAGCAGCACGTGGTACAGCAGTTCGCAGGCAGACGAGACCTCCGTATCGGAAATCACAACGTCAAAACTGTCGGTCTGGGGATTCAGGTGATGGTCTATCAGCGCACAGTGAGGGGCGTTTTCCCTGAGCCGGGCCGCCTCCGCCGCCGCGGAAACTTCGCCGGTGCGGTTCATCCCGTTCATATCCAGGAACAGCATCAGATCGGCCTCTTCTATGCATCTGAGGCACTTTTCGCCATCTTCCACATAATAGGAAATGGAGCCGGCCGGAATTATGAAATTGAAATATTCGGGCAGGCGGCTGTGGATTATTATGTGCGGATGCTTGCCAAGGGCGGTGAGGTAGTGATACATACCCACCGCGCTGCCGATAGAGTCGCCGTCGGGATTTTCGTGCCCGAAGATGACAATATTCGAACTCTTCAGAATCAGATCGTTAAGTTTTTCCTCTGCTTTGGTGGTCCGCATCGCCTATTTTGGTCAATATTAACTGCAAATTTAAAAATATCTTGCAAGCACTAAATATATTTTTTATTTTTGAGAGTTATTTTGACTCTAAGACAGAAATAATACAAAACCAAATATGAAAAAGATTCTCACTTACATCGTTTTCCCGATCATCATCATCTTGCTGGCATTCCTCATTATCAGGAGCATCCAGCAGCCTGTCAAATTCAACAAAGAGAAGACTCTCAGAGAGGCTGCAGCCATTGTCAAGCTCAAAGACATCCGCACCCTGCAGGTTGCCTACAAGAATGTGAACGGCAAATTTGCTCCCTGCATTGACTCGCTTATCGATTTCTACAACAACGGCAAAATGACTGTGATCCGTTCCATCGGTTCTATGGACGACTCCGTAGCCGTTGCACAGGGTAAGGTTAAGCGCGAGGCCATCGAGATTCCTGTAAGGGACACCCTGCTCAAGAACAGGCCCGATTTCAAGGCAAGTGAGCTCAAGCTCATCCCATTCTCTGACGGTGACGAAATCATTATGCACGAGACCATCAAAGAGGTTTCTGGCGTGGATGTTCCCCTGTTCGAGGCTCAGATCCCCTACGCTTCACTGCTCAAGGGTATGGACCGTCAGCTTCTCGTAAATCTCGTTTACGAGCGTCTGGAAACCGACCGTTTCCCCGGCCTTCAGGTGGGCAGCATAGAGAATCCTAACAACAACGCCGGCAACTGGGAGTAATCCCCGTGGGGCTTTGCAAAACTGCCTGCTTCGCGGCGGGCAGTTTTTGTTTATAGTAGTATGAGAATTATTTCTGGAACACTCAGGGGCAAGAGCATAAATCCCCCCGCAAACTACCAGGCACGGCCCACCACCGACTTTGCCAAGGAAGGTCTTTTCAACGTGCTGGCCGGCTCCACCGACTTTGAGAGCATCGCCTTTCTGGACCTTTTTTCCGGCACCGGCAGCATCAGCTATGAGATGGCCTCACGCGGCTGCACCGACATCGTGGCGGTGGAGATGAATCCCGCCAACGCTGCCTTTATCAGCAAGACCGCGGCCGCCCTGGGGATTTCCGGTATGCAGGTGGTGCGGCACAACGTGTTCGATTTCCTGGGGCTGTGCACCAAACAGTTCGACCTGGTGTTCGCCGACCCGCCCTACGCACTGGAGGGGCTGGCCACCCTGCCGGCCAAGGTTTTGGGCGCCGGTTTCCTGGCAGACGACGGCCTTTTCATACTGGAACATCCGGCCGACTACAACTTCTCTGAAGAACCTGGATTTGTCAAAGAGAAAAAATACGGCAACGTCCACTTCAGTTTTTTCAAAAAAATCTTTGCATAATTAAATATTAACTCTATATTTGCAATCCCGTTTCGGAACTATAAGTTTTGTGTCGGGAATTGGTGCGGTAGTTCAGCTGGTTAGAATACCGGCCTGTCACGCCGGGGGTCGCGAGTTCGAGTCTCGTCCGCACCGCTGAAAAGCCCTCTACAGGTATCTGTAGGGGGTTTTGCTTTTCAAGATGTGCCTACA
>JAEEGI010002401.1_pt1 | contig 45991 bp, 35 predicted proteins | sample 8958751 | NCBI WGS metagenome assembly JAEEGI01 (sample SAMN16246545, study PRJNA631951) | gut metagenome | biome: gut microbiome; feature: rumen; material: KS-attached | host: Bos | place: Iran: Karaj | collected 2018-10
GTCCATGTTGCCGGCACCAACGGTAAAGGCTCCGTCTGCGCGATGCTGCATTCCGTCCTTAAGGAAGCAGGTTACCGCGTCGGTCTGTTTACATCTCCTTACCTGCACGATTTCCGCGAGCGAATTCAGATTAACGGCGAGCTGATCCCGAAGGACAAGCTGACGGCGCTTGCCGAAGAGGTTTTCGCCTATACGGATACCCTTTCGGAGACGCCGAACCAGTTTGAACTCCTTACCATATTGGCGTTTTTGTATTTTACGCGCGAAAAATGTGATATAATCATTCTGGAAACCGGTCTCGGCGGCACCTTTGACCCGACCAATATCGTAACGAAGCCCCTTGCGACCGTCATTATGAATATCGGTCTCGATCACTGCGCAGTGCTCGGAAACACGATTGAAGAGATTGCGGACGCCAAGGCAGGGATCATCAAGGAAGGCGTTCCCGCCGTTTTATATCCGTCCTGCGACGAAGCACTTTCGGTTCTAAAGAAACGGGCGGAAGAGAAGAACGCCCCGGTTGTTACGGTTGATCTAAAGCTTCTGAAGCCGCTTCCTACGGTTCCGAATTTCGAGCATTTCCGTTATAAGACCTATGACGTGGAGTGCAATCTTCTCGGAAGACATCAGCAGAAGAACTGCGCGGTATGCATTGAAACAATCGAGGTTCTTCGTAAGAACGGCTTTCCGGTAGAAGACACCGACCTTTTGCACGGCCTTTCAAACGTATACTGGCCGGGACGCATGGAGCTTTTGCATACAAAACCTGCCGTTTATGTTGACGGCGGTCATAATCCGCAGTGCATTTCCGCCGCGGAGGATTTCTTCACCGGTCCCGCATTCTCGGGTAAACGCATCCACGTAATCACCGGAATTCTTGCCGACAAGGATTATCGGACCATGCTTTCTTTAATCCGTGGATTTGCCGCCGATATACGCTTCTGGCGGTTTGACCATCCGAGGGCCATTCCCAAAGAAGACCTTCCGGCACTCTGCGAAGAATTCGACATGGTAAGCATTGACAACCCGGATGACGAAATCCGGGAGCTTGTGGAGAACGGCACGGACAGAGACATCGTGCTCTGCATCGGTTCGCTCTATATGACCGACCGTATCCGTTCGCTGTTTCAGGAGAGTTAGTTTCGCATGTCTCGTAAGAGAGGTACATTATGGCTGAAATGAAGAAAAAGAAACGTTTCCGCATATGGATGATTCCGATCATCCTTTTGGCATTAATCTGTCTGATTCCGATTCCGTTTCATGTCAAGGACGGCGGCACCGTAAAGTATACCGCGGTACTGTATTCCGTAACCGACTGGCATGCCGAAGGTCCGTACCGTAAGGATGCTTATACCGACCGGACAGAAGTTGATATGTATGTCGGAACGACCATTCGGATTCTGTTCTTCACCGTTTATGACAGCGGACATTACATCACCTATGACAGAGAAGGAAACATCATAACTCCGTCGATTTCCGTTACTGCTTCCGTTAACCTAACTCCGGATACACCTACTGTTACCGAAACTCCGGACCCCACCGGTTTATTGAGCGTAACGCCGACTCCGACAACGTATCCGGATATGCCGACGCCTACCGGGGAAGCGACTCCGACGCTTGCGGAAAGTCCTTCTGCTACCGATACGCCGACACCGACTCCGGCTGCAACCGCTACACCTACGCCGAGTCCGGCGCCTACATCTACTCCGACGCCCACACCGAGCCCGAAGCCTCTTGATCCGAACTGGAAGCCTGAGGCAGGAACGCCTTACGGAAATCACGGTAAGCTGCGTGTTTCCGGAACGAAGATTCTTGACGCGAACGGGCAGGAATACCAGCTGAAGGGCGTCAGCACTCACGGTCTGCAGTGGTTTCCCGAATATGTAAACCGCGATACATTCAAAACCATTCGTGACGAATGGGGGGCAAATGTAATACGTCTTGCCATGTATACCGACGAGAACGGTTACTGCGTCGGCGGAGCGGAAGTTCAAAAGAAGCTGAAGCAGGTTGTGGATAACGGCGTACAGTACGCTACCGAGCTCGGTCTTTATGTCATTATCGACTGGCATATTCTTCATGACCTTACGCCGATGAAATTTGTCGACCAGGCGAAGTCCTTCTTCACCGAAATGTCGCAGAAATACGGCAGTTACGGCAACGTGATCTTCGAGATCTGTAACGAACCGAACGGCGGGACGGACTGGTCAGAGATCAAGCAGTATGCCGAGATCATCATTCCGATCATCCGTGCAAATTCGCCGGATAACATCATCATTATCGGCACGCCGACCTGGAGCCAGGATGTGGACCGTGCCGCGCAGGATCCCGTCAAGGGCACCAATCTGATGTACGCCCTGCATTTCTATGCGGGTACCCATAAAGACAACCTCAGGCAGAAGATGGTCAGCGCCATCAAGGCGGGACTTCCCGTGTTCGTAAGCGAGTACGGAATTACCGATGCTTCCGGTAACGGCCGCTGCGACATCGAAGAGGCCAACAAATGGGTTGTCGTCATGGACGAATACAAAGTAAGCTACGTCTGCTGGAACCTTGCCAACAAGAATGAAAGTTCCTCACTGATTCAGCCTGGCGTCAAGAAACTGTCCGGCTTCTCAGCGGACGACCTTTCCACCGAAGGCAACTGGCTTGTAAGCATCCTCCACGGAAAGATGCCGATAACCGACGAGGAAATCGAGCAGATCATCAAGGATTCCCAGAACGGTTATTCGGGCGGAGATCCGGGAGCCCCGAAGGGTGTGGCATTTAACGGAAACGCAGTCGGATGCAATGTATCCCTTGTTTCCACCAACACCTGGATGGAAAAGGGCAAGTACTGCTACCAGATGGATCTGAATGTGAAGAACAAGTCCGGAACCGGAATTTCGGGGTGGAAGATTACCTTTACCTGCGGAACCAACGTCAAATCCGACAATTTCTGGTGCTGCAGATTCACTTCATCGGGGAAGTCTTTCACCTTGACGCCGGAGAGCTGGAACGGCTCAATTGCCGCCGGAGACAGCTTAAGCGGAGTCGGGTTTATCCTTATGTGCGACGAACCGCTTACAATTGAGAGCGTAACCTTTACGAATTAGAACGGAAAATGTGACCGAAAGCTGAATTTTAACAGCTTTCGGTCCTCTTTTTTTCCTTTTTCTGTAGCATTTTTCGTACAGCTGTGGTATAATAAGCAAGAATGCGGGCCTATGTGCCGGCATAATAAAATACAACACTACGGAGTCTTTTTGCCGTGACTACTGATAAGGTTACCGATGACGGTTATTTTATCAGTTGTTACGGGGGCTCCGCACAAGAAAGGAGTACTATGTACAAAAGTTTCAGCATGGAGCTTGCGGGCAGAACCCTGACCGTCGATATCGACCGGGTTGCCAAGCAGGCCAACGGTGCAGCATTCATGCACTACGGCGATACGACGGTGCTTTCCACCGCAACCGCCAGTGAAAAGCCGCGTGACGGCATTGATTTCTTCCCTTTGAGCGTTGAGTACGAAGAGAAGATGTACGCAGTCGGTAAAATTCCGGGAGGTTTCAACAAGCGTGAGGGTAAGGCAAGCGAGAACGCAATCCTTACTTCCCGTGTTATTGACCGCCCCATGCGTCCTCTGTTCCCGAAGGATTACAGAAATGACGTTACCATCAACAACCTCGTGCTTTCCGTAGATCCGGAGTGCACCCCCGAGCTTACCGCTATGCTCGGTTCCGCGATTGCGGTTGCGATCTCCGATATCCCGTTCGACGGTCCCTGTGCTACGACGCAGGTCGGCTTGATCGACGGCGAGTTCATTCTGAATCCTACGCAGGAACAGACCCAGAAGGGTGACCTGAAGCTGACCGTAGCTTCCACCAGAGACAAGGTTATCATGATCGAGGCCGGTGCCAACGAGCTTCCCGAAGCCAAGATGATCGAAGCAATCTACCTTGCCGATGCTACCAACAAGGAAATCATCAAGTTCATCGATAAGATCGTTGCCGAGTGCGGCAAGCCGAAGCATGCTTACACAAGCTGCGCGATTCCTGAAGAGCTGTTCGCAGCCATCAAGGAAATCGTTCCTCCGGCCGACATGGAAGTTCTTATGTTCTCCCCTGAGAAGCAGGAAAGAGAAGAGCGCATCCGCAATATGAAGGATACCCTCGCAGAGCGTTTCGCAGAGAACGCCGAGTGGCTTCCTCTTATCGACGAGGCGGTTTACCAGTACGAGAAGAAAACCGTTCGTAAGATGATCTTAAAGGATCAGAAGCGTCCCGATGGACGTGCGATCACCGAGATCCGTCCTCTTGCCGCTGAGGTTGACCTCATCCCGAGAGTTCACGGCTCTTCGATGTTCACCCGTGGACAGACGCAGATCTGCGATATCGTAACCCTTGCTCCGCTTAGTGAAGCACAGAAGGTTGACGGTCTTGATGACAACATCGTCAGCAAGCGTTACCTGCATCAGTATAATTTCCCGGCTTATTCCGTCGGCGAGACCAAGGTTTCAAGAGGTCCCGGACGTCGTGAGATCGGTCACGGCGCACTCGCTGAGCGAGCATTGCTTCCGGTACTTCCTTCCGAGGAAGAGTTCCCTTACGCAATCCGTGCCGTATCCGAGACCTTCGAGTCGAACGGTTCCACGTCCATGGCTTCGACCTGTGCAAGCTGCATGTCCCTGATGGCTGCAGGCGTTCCGATCAAGAGAATGGTTGCAGGTATCAGCTGCGGACTTGTTACCGGCGAAACCGATGACGATTACATCCTTCTTACCGATATCCAGGGTCTTGAGGACTTCTTCGGTGATATGGACTTCAAGGTAACCGGTACGACCGAAGGTATTACCGCAATCCAGATGGATATTAAGATTCACGGTCTGACCCGTCCGATCGTTGAGGGTGCAATCGAGCGCTGCCGTCAGGCAAGACTCTTCATCATGGATACCTGCATGAAGCCCGCAATTGCCGAGCCTCGTAAGGAAGTAAGCAAGTACGCTCCGAAGATCATCCAGATGTCCATCGATCCTCAGAAGATCGGAGATGTTGTCGGCCAGAGAGGTAAGACGATTAACGCAATCATCGAGATGACCGGCGTTAAGATCGATATCAACGATGACGGTATGGTTTCCATCTGCGGCACCGATCCCGAGGCTATGGAGAAGGCCCGTAAGATGGTTGAGATCATTGTTACCGATTTCGAAGAGGGCATGGTTCTTGAAGGCAAGGTTGTCAGCATTAAGGACTTCGGCGCTTTCCTTGAATTTGCTCCGGGCAAGGAAGGAATGGTTCACATTTCCAAGATTGCAAAGCAGCGTATCAATCATGTCGAGGATGTTCTGACTCTCGGCGATGTTGTTAAGGTTGTATGCCTTGGCAAGGACAAGATGGGACGTCTCAGCTTCTCCATCAAGGATCTGAAAGAGAATCAATAGTTTTGAGATACGCGGGTGCCATAAAACGGAATAAACTTCCTTTTTGTGGCACCTTTCTCTAAAAAGGGGTTACCAAATAAGTATAGGGGGTGGATAAAGCTTGAAACAGTATATGACCTTTCACGAAAATCCCGAAATCCTTCATGTAAACACGGAAGAGGACCGGAACTATTACATTCCGTTCGCTCCCGGGGAAGATGCCTTTGCATCCCGCAAAGCATCCGGCCGTATGACCGACTTGAACGGATTGTGGGATTTTACATTTTACGAAAGCTTTGCCGACATGCCGGCGGATTTCCTCGCAAAGAAGCCGGAGACCGTAATTACGGTTCCTTCCTGCATTCAGCTGCAGGGATTTGACAAGCCGCAGTATACGAATTTTGCTTATCCTTTCCCGTATGACCCGCCTTTCGTTCCGACGGATAACCCGGTTTCGGTTTATCACCGTACCTTCGAGTACAAGGAGGACGGAAGAGAGCGCTATCTTGTTTTCGAAGGCGTCGACAGCTGCTTCTATCTGTTCGTGAACGGTCAGATTTTCGGCTATGCGCAGGTAAGCCACGCGATGCAGGAATTCCGCATCACCGAAGCGCTTACCGAAGGCGAAAACCACATTGCGGTAGCCGTTTTGAAATGGTGTGACGGTTCGTATCTTGAAGATCAGGACAAGATCCGCATGAGCGGAATCTTCCGTGACGTATATCTTCTTTCGAGGCCGAAGGAGCACATTACAAAATATGTTTATTCCGCAACCTTCGGAGACGATTACGAGTCTGCGATGCTTCATTTCGAGGCGCGTTCGGACGCAGCCGTTTCCTATGTCTTAAAAGACGCGGACGGGACGGTCGTCAAGGAAGGCAAATGCGACGAGGACGGCTTCTTTGACTGTAAGATTGAAGCACCGGTTCTCTGGAATCCCGAGAACCCGTACCTGTATCAGCTGCTTCTGATCACTGAGGACGAAATCATCGGCGAGCGAGTCGGCCTTCGCGAAGTTACGATCAAAGACGGCGTTTTCAAAGTAAACAAACGTCCGGTCAAATTAAGAGGCGTAAACCGCCATGACAGCTACGGAAAGACCGGTTATACATGCGACGAACGTATGATGCGTGAAGATCTGTACCTCATGAAGCGCTGCAATATCAACGCGATCCGCACCTCACATTATCCGAATCAGCCGCTTTTCTATCAGTTGTGCGATGAAATCGGTATGTTCGTCATCGACGAGGCCGATCTTGAGTCTCACGGTTCGGTATTCGCCGGTAACGGCTTTGACTGGAAAGCAGGCAATGACCAGGTAGCCCTTGCCGCAACCAATCCGATTTTTGCGAAAGCAATCATCGACCGGATCATGAAACTTGTTAACCGTGACATCAATCGTCCGTGCGTCATTCTCTGGTCCATGGGCAACGAGGCCGGTTACAGCAAGTTCCTTGAGGATGCCGTAAAGCTCGTCAAGGCAACCGATATCACAAGACCGGTTCATTATGAGGGCTGTGCTTACGTTCTTGACGGAACGACGAAGGACGAAATCGATATTGAATCGCATATGTACTCGTCACGTTCGGATATTGTTAAATATCTCAACGACGAAACCAATACGAAGCCTTATTTTCTTTGCGAATATTCCCATTCGATGGGCAACAGTAACGGCGATCTCGCCGCTTACTGGGATTTAATTTATGATAACCCGAAGATGATGGGCGGATGCGTCTGGGAGTGGTGCGATCATTCCGTTTCGATCGGACAGACGTCGGACGGCCGCGAAAAATGGGGATACGGCGGTGACTTCGGCGACGAAGCCCAGAACGACGGAAACTTCTGCTGTGACGGACTTCTGTATCCGGACCGGAAGATGCATACCGGACTGTATGAGCTGAAGCAGTGCTACAGACCTCTTTCCGTAAAGCCTTCCGAATATGACAGCACCGTTTATGTCGTAACGAACCATATGGATTTTACGGCATTTGAAGAGCTGTTCAGCCTTTCCATGGAGATGAAGGATACCGGCAAATTCGTATACGAGACTCCGGTTGACATTACGCTTGCCGCTGGGCAATCCCTTACGATTAAGGTTCCGGAAGTGCCGCAGAATCACGGAGAGGACGTGAGAGTTCGTTTCATCACCCGTTATAAGAAAGATACACCGTACTGCGAAGCAGGCACCGAGGCGGGTTTCGACCAGCTGTGTCTTCGTTCCTCCACCCATCGGTTTGCTCCGGTGAAACTTGCCGGAAGACTTTTCCTGCACGCGAAAGAGGACGACAACAGTTATACGATTGAAACAAAGGAAGCCGTATACACGGTTTCGAAGAAAACCGCTTCGATTACCTCAATCTTAATCGACGGTGAAGAAGTGCTCACGGCTTCGTCGGCGTTTAACCTGTACCGGGCGCCGATCGATAACGACGGAAGAATCCGCAGGGAGTGGGATACGTTCCGTCTCGGAAATCTGACTCCGAAGGTATACTCGGTTAAGATTATCGAGGCCGTGGATATCGTAACCATCAAGGCAGAGCTTTCCCTCGGTTTCGCCGGTTACTATCCGGCTGCCCAGGTGAATCTTGAATACATATTCCATCCTGCAGGAGAGCTGAATATCAAGACGCAGGTTAAGATTAACGAACAGATCACCTTCCTTCCGAGATTCGGGCTTCGTTTCTTCCTCCGCGATGATTTCGAAGACTTCAGTTATTACGGAAGCGGTCCTCTTGAAAGCTACGAGGATAAGAATCTTGCTTCCTATGTTGACCTGCATCATACGACCGTTACGAACAATCACGAAGACTATGTACGGCCGCAGGAGAACTCCTCGCATTACGCCTGCCGTTACGCTACGGTTTCCAATGACCGTTATCTTGTGAGACTGGATGCGGAAACGGATTTCTCCGTGAATGCGTCTCACTATTCGCAGGAGCAGTTAAAAGAGAAAAAACACAGCTGGGAGCTGATTCCCGAGGATCGAACCGTACTTTGCGCAGACTACAGGATGTCCGGTATCGGTTCCGCAAGCTGCGGACCGGATCTCGATGAATTCTACCGCTTAAGCGAGAAGGAATTCATCTTCGGACTTTGGTTCACCGCAAGAAAACTCAATAACCTGTAAGGATACACTATGAGCCGATTGTTTTATACAACAGAAGCGGGACGGGACTGGAACAAGGCGCTTCCGATTGGAAACGGAAGACTCGGTGCGATGATTTTCGGAAACGCCGACTGCGAGAGGCTTCAGCTGAACCAGGATTCCGTCTGGTACGGCGGACCCATGAGCCGCGTGAATCAGGATGCGAAGGAGCATCTTTCTGAGGTGCGTTCGCTGATTCTTTCCGGACAGATTTCCGAAGCGGAAGACTTACTGCTTCATTGCTTCACCGCTACGCCCCAGAGTGAACGGACGTATTCGACACTCGGCGATCTGAATATCCGCTACAAGAATATAAACGGTCCGGTAACCGGCTACGAACGGGAGCTGGATCTGGATTCGGCAGTGTTTCGCTTAAAGAAAACCTTTGGAGGGGTTACCTACCGAGAGGAAATCTTCGCAAGCTATCCCGCAGGGATCCTTGTGATGCGGATCACGAATGATTCTCACCGTCCTTTCGATGTGGATGTGAATTACGGGCGTATGACATTTTACGACAGTTCCTTCCATGATGATTCGACGATTTACACAATGGGAGCTATGGTAGGAGAGGATTATCGCTATGTCGCGGGACTGACCTCGTTCCATACCGGCGGCACCGTAGAGTGTCAGGGCGAATATCTTGTATGTAAGGGTGTTCAAGAGCTTTGCATCCTGTTCACCGCGACAACGACGTTTTATGTGCCTGATCCGCTTGCAGAGGTACGTTACCTTCTGAATGCGGGACGGCACCGCACGTATTCCGAGCTTTACGAGGAGCACGTGAAGGATTACCGGGCGCTCTTTACGAAGACGGAATTCGCTTTCTCCTATGATGCCGAGATGGATACCGTGCCGACGGATGACCGGCTTAGGCTTTTCTCATTGGAATCGCCGGATAACGGACTCGTCAAGACGTATTTCGATTTCGGGCGTTATCTTCTGATCGCAAGTTCCAGAGAATGTTCCCTGCCGGCGAATCTTCAGGGCATCTGGAACGCTCACATGGATCCGCCGTGGGGCAGCAAATACACGATTAACATCAATACGGAAATGAATTACTGGCCCGCCGAAGTGTTCGGCTTAGGGACATGTCATTTGCCGCTTTTTGATCTGATGCAGCGCATGAGCGAAACCGGGCAGAAGACCGCACGTGACATGTACGGCTGCCGCGGAATCGTAGCCCATCACAACACCGACATGTGGGGCGATACGGCGCCGCAGGACGCCTGGATTCCCGCGACCTACTGGGTAATGGGTATGGCCTGGCTTTGCACGCATATCTGGGAGCATTACCGGTATTCGAAGGATGTGGCATTTCTCGAAAAGATGTACCCGGTTATGCGGGACAGCGTGCAGTTTTTCCATGATTTCCTGATTGAGAAGGAGGATACGGTAATCCTTTGCCCGTCCCTTTCTCCGGAGAATACTTACCGGCTTCCGAACGGAGAAGAAGGGCATCTCTGCTATAATTCCACGATGGATTTAGAGATTCTTCGGGATCTGTTTACGGAGTTTTTACAGGCCGCAGAAATCCTTGAGGATGCCGATAAGGCTTTCCTTCAGAAGACGAAGGAACTGCTTTCGAAGATTCCTCCGATAAGGATCGGACAGTTCGGTCAGGTTATGGAATGGCCCGAGGATTATGAGGAATTGGAGCCCGGACACCGACACATATCCCATCTGTACGCATTGTATCCGTCCGATCAGATTCATGCGGACGATGCAGATAAGAGTCTGTTCGAAGCGGCGAAAGTTACGCTTCAGAGAAGACTTCGTAACGGCGGCGGCCATACCGGCTGGAGCCGCGCCTGGATCATGAATATGTACGCGAGACTCCGCGACGGCGAGAAGCTTTATGAGAACCTGACCGCCCTTTTAAAGCGGAGCACGCTTGATAATCTTATGGACAATCACCCGCCGTTCCAGATCGACGGGAATTTCGGCGCCATTGCCGCTATCGGAGAAGCCTTCCTTTACTCCGGCGACAATCAGGCAGTCCTTCTCCCTGCGCTTCCGAAGCAGTTCGGAGACGGCTTCTTTAAGGGGCTTCGCGCAAGGGGAGGTGCCGTCTACAATCTTTATGTGGAAGACGGGCGCCTTACGAGGTTCACGGTCCGTGCGGAAAGCAGCGACTACCGTGCGGAGGTTCGTTACCGTGACCGTACCTTTTCCGTTTTGTTAAAACAGGGAGAGGAAATTTCGTTGGAAGCTTAGATTTGAGGTCATTGAATGAATTTCTTTGAATTCCTGAAAATCGTGATTCTCGGTATCGCCGAAGGCATTACGGAATTCCTGCCGATAAGCAGTACCGGACACCTGCTCCTTTTAGAGCGGCTGCTCCGTCCGGAATGCTTACAGGATGAAGCCTTCTCCGAGATTTTCACCGTCGTGGTTCAGCTCGGCGCGATTCTGGCGGTAATGCTTATATTCTTCCGCCAGCTGTGGCCCCTCGGAATGACCGAAGAGAAGCGGGTCATCGTAAAGGGCCCCAAGGTTTATCTGTGGGTGAAGATCGGACTTGCCTGTATTCCGGCGGCGATTGCGGGACTTTTGTTTGATAACCTGTTTGATAAGCTGTTCCACGGACGTACAAGTACGATCACCGTAATGATCACATTGATCCTTTACGGTATCGTGTTCCTGTTCATCGAAAAGTACAGCAAAGAGAATACGCCGCGTTTCCAGACACTCGGTTCGATTCCGATGAAACTTGCCGTATATATCGGCTGTTTCCAGATTCTCGCGATGATCCCCGGTACCTCCCGTTCCGGTATCACAATCATCGGAGCAATGCTTCTTGGGGCAAGCAGGGGAGTGACGACGGAATTCACATTTTTCCTCGAGATTCCGACCATCATCGGAGCGTCTCTTTGGAAGCTTTTGAAATACAATTTCGATTTTGACGGAATGCAGTACGCGATTCTGCTGACGGCGATGCTTGTGGCATTTCTCGTAGCCTTCGCAACCGTCAACTGGATGATCGATTACGTCAAGAAACATGACTTTAAGGTCTTCGGCTGGTACCGAATCGGCCTTGGACTTCTGATATTCGTTATACTTTTGATTACGTAAGGAATGAGGTGAGAGGATTGGCAACCAAGAAAACCAAAACCGATGCAAACAAAAAGTATCCCGGCTCAAAATTCAATCAAAAGGCCATCGACAATGCCGAGAAGAATGCGGTAAATGTGAACGTTGCCCTCGACAAGAAGGGCAATACCCCGAACGCTACCGAAGAGTATCTCGAGGAGATGCGCAAGAAGAAGGAAATCGTCGACGATATCATTATCATCTGCACGATTCTTGTTTCGACGCTTCTTTTCCTGAGTTTATTCGACCTGTGCGGCGTCGTGGGCGGCTTCTTTAAGAGCATTATGATGGGATTCATGGGAAGAGCCATGTCCTATATCTTCCCGTTTGCCCTGATCGGCTTCGTAATCTTTACCCGTTCCAACAAAGGAAATCCGGTTGCCACCCGGAAATCCATCTATTTCTGGACCGGAATCTTCCTGATCTGCGGCCTTATACACATCGGTTGCGGACTTGCAGAGAATTTCCAGTTCGGCGCTTCCTTTAAGGCGAAAGAGGGCGGCGGACTGATCGGTGAGCTGCTTTCCTGCCCGCTGTTTGCCCTGTTCGGAAATGTAGCTTCGATTCTGATTCTTGTTACACTTGTTCTTGTCTGCATTATGCTCATAAGCGGCAAGGCAGTCATTCACATGATCAAGAAAAAGCGTGCCGAGCAGCGTGCCATCATGCGCCAGCTCCGCGAAGAAGAAAGAGAAGAGGAAGAGCGCCGTCAGCAGGCCGAAGCGCAGCGTGCCAAAACCGCCTCGAACTTCAATGAATACCGCCAGATGAGCCTTGACGAGATCCAGGAGGAGAACCGCCGTAAAAAGCTTGTTTTGGTGAATGTGGACACTACAACATCGCCCGATGCTCCGAGCTATGAGATGCCGCGCACCCAAAAGCAGAAGAAGCCGAGTATCATTGACCGGCTGAAGGGCTACGGAAAGAAGGAACCGGCCGTTAACAAGAAGCATCACAATGCTCCGGATATTCAGTATTATCAGCCGATTCTCAACAATACGACGAACGTTCCGACCTACCAGAGCGAGATGGACCGCAAATTCAATACGCCTGCCACTCCCGATCCGGAGGCCGATATCCAGAACCATGCTTCCTATGAGGAAGACCACTCCGGAATTCCCGAGATTCACGCACAGAACGTGATTGCATTCCCGGGCGTTACCGAAGAACCTCAGTCTATCGGTGAATACATCCCGCCGGAGGAAGAGGACGATTATACCGAAAACCGCGCCGACGAAATCCCATTTGCCGAAGCGAAAGAGAGACGTTCGAAAGAAAAGAGTGCGGCAAATGAGACAGCCGACGTTCCCGCATCGAAGCCTGCAGCTAAGAAACAGTCCCTCGAAGGCGATGATGAGACCGATATCGGTCCGGTGGACGAAATTACCGAGAAGCCTTATGTATTCCCGCGTATCGACCTTCTGAAGCGTCCTGACAGAAGCCAGCAGTCGATGTCTCCGCTTGAGCTTCGTGAGACGGCTTTGAAACTTGAGAATACGCTTCACAGCTTCGGCGTAAGCGTTACCGTTACGAATTATACAAGCGGCCCGAACGTTACCCGTTACGAGCTTCAGCCCGAAGTCGGAACGAAGGTTTCGCGTATTACCGCGCTTGCAGACGATATCAAGCTGAATCTGGCTGCCGAGGATATCCGTATCGAGGCACCGATTCCCGGAAAGAGCGCCGTCGGTATCGAAGTTCCGAATACCAAGGGCTCTACCGTTTATATCCGTACGCTTCTTGAATCCGATAAGTTTAAAAACGGCCACGGCAAGATTGATTTCGCCGTCGGTAAGGATATCGAAGGCAACGCCGTCGTAACCGATATTGCGAAGATGCCGCACGTTTTGATTGCCGGCGCCACCGGTTCCGGTAAATCCGTCTGCATCAACACGATTATCATGAGCATCCTGTATAAGTATGAGCCGAAGGATGTCCGCCTGATCATGATCGATCCGAAGGTGGTTGAGCTGAGCGTTTATAACGGCATCCCGCACCTTCTGATCCCGGTTGTGACCGATCCGAAGAAGGCTTACGGCGCACTGAACTGGGCCGTTATGGAAATGATGGATCGTTACAAGCGCTTTGCGGAGCTTGAGGTCAGAGATGTGGAAGGCTACAACGAGCGGGTTCGCTCAAGCCGCACGCCGCTTCTTGATAACGAGGGTAATGAGCGCACAGTACTGCCGCAGATTTTGATCATTGTCGACGAGATGGCCGATCTGATGATGGTTTCTCCGGGTGAAGTGGAAGAGGCAATATGCCGTCTTGCACAGCTTGCACGTGCCGCAGGCATTCACCTTGTACTTGCGACGCAGCGTCCTACCGTTAATGTTATCACGGGATTGATCAAGGCCAATGTACCGTCCCGTATCGCATTTGCCGTAGCATCGGCTACCGATTCGAGAACAATTCTCGACCAGACCGGTGCGGACAAGCTTCTCGGTAAGGGCGACATGCTGTTCTTCCCGAGCGGCATTCCGAAGCCGATCCGTGTACAGGGCGCATTCGTTTCCGATCAGGAAGTTAAGGCTGTCGTAGACGAGATCAAGACGAAGAACAGCGACCGAGTATCCTACAGCGAGCGCATCTCCGCGCAGATTGACAAAGCTTCTGCCGAAAGCGGAAAGAAGAGCTCCGGAAGTCTTGCGGATTCCTCGTCAAGCGATTCCGACCATGACGAATACTTTGCGGAAGCCGGCCGTTTCATCATTGAAAAGGACAAGGCAAGCATCGGCCTTCTGCAGAGAATGTATAAGATCGGATTTAACCGTGCCGCCCGTATTATGGACCAGCTCGCCGATGCCGGCGTAGTCGGACCCGAGGAAGGCACCAAGCCGCGTACCATTTTGATGACGCTTGAACAGTTTGAGAATTATCTCGAGCAGAACGGAGGCTGACAGGCATGGGAATCATACACCTGTTAAGCCCCGATACGATTAACCGTATTGCGGCCGGGGAAGTGATTGAAAGACCGGCTTCGATTGTAAAGGAATTAGTGGAAAATGCCCTGGATGCCGGGGCATCTTCCGTTACTGTGGACGTACAGAACGGTGGGATTTCATTCCTCCGCGTAACCGATAACGGATGCGGCATGGAAAAGGACGACATTCCGACCGCCTTTCTGAGACATGCAACCAGTAAGATCAAAGAGGAAGCCGACCTTCAGCATATAAGGAGTCTCGGTTTCCGCGGTGAGGCGCTTGCAAGCATCGCAAGCGTAGCAAAGGTAGAACTTCTGACAAAGCGGAAAGAGGATTTCCTCGGAAGCCGTTATGTCATTGAAGGCGGTGAGGAGAAGAGCTTTGAGGACGCCGGCTGTCCCGACGGAACAACCTTCTTTATCCGCGACCTTTTCTACAATGTGCCCGCAAGACGAAAGTTTTTGAAGTCCTCCGTTACCGAGGCCGGATATATCAGCGAAACCATGAACCGGTTCGCGGTGGCGAGAAGCGATGTGGCATTTAACGTAATGCTGCAGGGCCGGACCGTGCTTCACACGTCGGGAAACGGCAACCAGAAGGATGCCATCTATAATATGTTCGGGCGTGAGGTTGCCGACAACCTGATTCCGATGCATTACGACGGACAGAAGGTGTCGATTCGCGGCTATATCGGAAAGTCTGTTATAAGCCGCGGAAACCGCGGATATGAAATGTACTTCATGAACGGCCGTTATGTACGTTCAAACCTTCTGTATAAGGCAATTGAAGATGCCTATTCGGCATATATGATGCAGCATCAGTATCCGTTCACGGCGCTTTTGTTCGAGCTGAATCCGGAAGAACTGGATGTCAACATTCATCCGACCAAGACGGATGTAAGGTTCTCCGAGCAGGAGAATGTCTGTGATGAAATCCGTAAGGCAATCTCCGAAGCGCTTCACAACGCGGTTCTGATTCCGGACGCCGGAACGGAAGAGGAGAAGAAGCCCGTTTTCGAGCGTCCGCCCGAAGTTTTCGAAACGAAACGGATGGAAGCGATGCAGCCGTCACAGCCGACTTCGCAAACAAGGCCTGAACAGATTTCGATGTTCTATGAGGAACCGAAGCCCGTACAGGCTCCGATGCCCTTTGAACCCGAGAAGCATGTGAAGGATTCCGCCGTATCCGAGATACCGTCGCCGTCATATGGAGCCGGATCCACGGATATAAAGACTCCCATGGTTCAGACCGCTTCAGATGAGGATTTCGTCAAACTCCGCAAAACTGTTGATTTCCGTATCATCGGGCAGGTTTTCAAGACCTACTGGATCATCGAAACCGAAGGAAAGATGTACATTATCGACCAGCATGCTGCACACGAGAAGATCAATTACGAGCGGCTTGTGAAGGCATTTGAATCGGGAGAAAACTGCTCCCAGATGATTTATCCGTCCATTATCCTTTCGCTTTCGCTTCGCGAGGAGCAGGTTCTTACGGAATATATGGATACCTTTACGGCAGCCGGATTTGTGATTCAGCATTTCGGCGGAAGAGACTATCAGATAAGCGCCGTACCGGCCACCTTATACCGGATGGATGCGAAAGAGTATTTCCTCGCAATCCTCGATTCCTTATCGGAATTCAACACCGGAGTGACGCCGGAGCGCGTCTTTGAGACGATGGCTTCCATGTCCTGTAAGGCGGCCATCAAAGGCAATCAGACGATTTCCGAAATGGAAGCGAGACATCTGTTCGAAGAACTCCTGTCGCTTGAAAATCCGTTCCATTGTCCGCACGGACGGCCTACAATCATTTCGATGACCGAATATGAACTGGAAAGAAAATTCAAACGAATCGTATGACGAATCTGAAACAACCATTAATCATAATATCCGGCCCGACATCTGCAGGGAAAACCGCGCTTTCCCTTAAGCTTGCGAAAACCGTAGGCGGGGAGATTATCAGCGCCGATTCCATGCAGGTATACCGCCATATGGATATCGGAACTGCGAAAATCAAGCCTTCGGAGATGCAGGGCGTTCCGCATTATCTGATCGACTGCCTGAATCCCGACGAGGAATTCAATGTATCTGTATTCCGAACGCTTGCCGAGCAGGCGATTGAAACGATTCGAAATAACGGACCTATTCCGATTGTGGTCGGCGGCACCGGATTTTATATTCAGGCTTTGCTGAAGGGTGTCACATTTGACGAAGAAGACCGTACGGACGGTTTCAGGCAGGAACTTGAAAAGCTTTCGGAAGAACCGGACGGCGAAGACCGGCTTTACGAAATGCTTCGTAAGGTTGATCCGAAATCCTGTGAAATCATACCGAAGCAGAACGTAAAGCGCGTCATCCGGGCGCTTGAGTTCGAGCATTATCACGATATGCCGATATCCCTCCACAACGCGCAGAACACCGACCGGGAGCCGCAGTATAATTATGCGTATTTCGTTCTGACGAAGGACCGTGAAGAGCTTTATGACGGCATAGAACGCCGTGTAGACCGAATGATGCACGAGGGACTTCTTAAGGAAGTGCAAAACCTCGTAAAACTCGGCTATTCCGACTGCACGGTGGCAATGCAGGGACTCGGTTATAAGCAGCTGCTTTCGTATCTTCGCGGAGAATGCACGCTCGAAGAAGCGGTCTGTAAGATCAAGCTCGAGACGAGGCATTTTGCGAAGCGCCAGCTCACCTGGTTCCGCCGCGAGAAGGACATTATCATGTTTAACAAAAGCACAATGCCGGAGGAAGAGATTCTGCGGCAAATGCTATCGATTTTAAAGGAGAAAGCAATTGTTTGACTGTTACAAAGAATTCGGCATCCGGGACTTTGTTCTTAAGCTCGGAGAGAAGACCGAGAAGGAACTTGCGGAAAGATTCACCGCTATTGATTATAACGCCGAGCTCTGCCAGATGAAGGTGCTTCGCGCGATGCAGAAGAACCGTGTTTCCGAAGGCTGCATGGAGGCCTCCACCGGATACGGCTATAATGACCTCGGAAGAGAGACATTGGAAGCTGTTTATGCCGATGTTTTTAAGACCGAAGATGCCCTTGTCCGTTCCCAGATCACCTGCGGAACCCATGCGCTTGCGCTGACGCTTTCCGCTAACCTTCGTCCCGGCGACGAGATTCTTTCCCCGGTCGGAAAGCCTTACGATACGCTGGAATCCGTTATCGGAATCAAAGACGCACCCGGCTCGTTAAAGGAATTCGGTATATCCTACCGGCAGGTAGACCTTCTTCCGGACGGCGGTTTCGATTTCGACGGAATTCGTGCTGCGATCAATGAGAAGACAAAGCTTGTGGAAATCCAGAGAAGCCGCGGTTATTCCGAGCGTCCGACGCTTTCGGTTGCTAAGATCGGCGAATTGATTGCGTTTATCAAGGGAATCAAGCCCGATGTTATCTGTATGGTGGATAACTGTTACGGTGAGTTCACGGAACCGATAGAGCCAACCGAAGTGGGAGCGGATCTGTGTGTCGGTTCCCTGATTAAAAACCCCGGCGGCGGACTTGCTCCGAGCGGCGGTTATATTGTCGGAAAGAAAGCATATATTGAGCAGTGCGCATACCGGCTGACAAGTCCCGGACTCGGAAAAGAAGTCGGCGCGTCCCTCGGATTAAACCGGAATTTCTTCCAGGGTCTGTTCTTTGCACCGACCGTTACAGCGGGAGCGTTGAAGGGTGCCATATTCGCCGCAAGGCTTTATGAACAGCTTGGGTTCCCGGTACATCCGAACGGAACCGAATCCAGACATGACATCATACAGGCAGTAACCCTCGGCTCCGCAGAAGCTCTTATTGCTTTCTGTATAGGCATTCAGGCTGCAGCCCCTGTAGACAGCCACGTAACCCCCGAACCCTGGGCAATGCCTGGATATTCATCCGAGGTTATCATGGCCGCAGGCGCCTTTTATCAAGGCTCCTCAATCGAACTTTCCGCAGACGGCCCCCTGATCGAACCTTACCGTGTATACTTCCAGGGCGGCCTGACCTGGTATCACGCCAAACTTGGCATCTTAATGTCCTTGGAAGAACTTGCCAAAGCAGGGTGTATTGATCTATAAAGCGTAAGTTGTGTGGCGTGCCGTTACCGGTATATATTCCTGCCGGCGTACTGTGGGAGAAGGCACTCACAATTCAGCTTGTGATGTGCCTCTCCCGCAGTAACAGCCGGCAGGAAAAGAGCCAGCCACAGCACGCCACACAAATAACACAATTATATAGTATTATTTGGTTTAGTGTAATTTGCTCGGACTATACAAAACCCGGAGTTTGTAGTATAGTATAGAGTTGTGACTTTCCCGGAGAGAGAAGAAGGGAAAGTGATTATGAGGAAAGAATTCGGGATGAAATCCCTTCCGAGAAGCGAACAGCCTTATGAAAAGGCTATGCGTCTCGGTATTTCGGCGCTTTCGGACGCGGAGCTTCTGGCCGTGATCATAAGAAGCGGAAGCGCAGAGAAGAGCGCTCTGGAAACGGCTTATGCCGTTTTGAATGAAACCTGCGGGCTTTCGGGACTTGCCGAGCCCGACAATAAAACCCTCGAACAGATTCCGGGGATCGGTCGCGTAAAGTCGATCCAGCTTTCTGCTGTCGGGGAAATCGCAAGGCGAATGTGGGCGGAGCGGACGGAAGAATCACTTTGTTTAAACGATGCCGAAGCCATCTACCGGCATTACCGCGAGACCATGCGGTATCTGAGTCAGGAAGAAGTCCGAATACTGCTTCTTGATAACCGAATGAAACGTATTCGGGATGTGGTTGTGACGCGAGGAACTGTGAACTGTTCACTGGTGTCGCCGCGTGACATTTTCCGCCTTGCATTAAAACACCGGGCCGTCAGTTTCGTACTGATGCACAACCATCCGAGCGGAAATCCGGCTCCGAGCGCTGCAGACCGCGTATTAACGGAACAGATAAAGCAGCTCGGCGATATGATGCAGCTGCCGATGCTTGACCACATCGTATTCGGCGGTGACAGCTATTACAGTTTTCATGAAAATCATTTAATCTGAGGATATCTATGGCACAGAAAGTGTTCGGAATCGATTTCGGATCGGATTCCACGAAAATCTATCGAAAAGGGCAGGGCGTTGTCTATAACCAGAAGAGCGTCATCGCGTTCAAGAATCACACAAAGATTCTCGCAATCGGCGATGAGGCTTTCGAAATGTTCGGTAAAACGCCGGAATCCATCAATGTAACGTTCCCGATTGCTCACGGCGTCATCAACAGCTTCGCCAACATGCTTTCCCTTCTGAACTGCATGTTCCTCGATCTGGAGCGTGTCTTCGGTAAATTCCGCGGTTCCGAGTACTATGTTGCGGTTCCTTCGGACATTACCGAGGTGGAGAAGAAGGCCTTCTACGATCTTGTTGACGGCACCCTGGTCCGTCCGAAACGGATCCGTCTCGTGGAAAAGCCCATTGCCGACGCCATCGGCGCTGGCGTTGATATCGTAAAGTCCCAGGGAACCATGGTTGTGAATATCGGCTCCGAAACGACCGAAATATCCATCATAAGCCTCGGTGGAATCCTGTTCAGCAAACTCCTTCCCATCGGCGGAAGAACCTTCAACGAAAACATTATCAATATGATCCGCAGAAAATATAACCTTCTGATTGGAGAGAAAACCGCGGAATCCTTAAAACTGGAGCTTGCAAACTTCTCCTCGAAGCGGGATGATTCGATGAACGCGTTCGGCCGCGACCTGGTTACCGGCTTACCTCGTGAAAGCCTTGTAACAACGGAACTTGTCAACGACGCGATTTCCGAATCGATGCAGTCGATTTTCGAGAACATCCGTGTCATTCTTGACCGGACCCCGCCGGAGATCGCCGCCGACGTATATCATAACGGAATCTGCCTGACCGGCGGTTCCGCAAACCTTCCGGGGCTTTCATTCCTGTTCTCCACGAACCTCGGAAACAATAAGGTTACGGTCAGTGATTTCGGTGTCATGACCGTTACCAACGGCCTCGCGAAAATTATGGAGGACCGTTATTACGACCGTTACGCCGTAAGCTTAAAGCAGGCGCTTGCAGAAGATAAATTCCCGCTTTAACGGGAGAGGAGATTCCTTTGAAAGAACGTCAGAAACCAAAATATGATATGGAACCGAGATACGTTCTTTTGATCATGACGATGATCTGCATCTTCCTGATCTTTTTCTCGTACAAATTTGCCAACGTTTTCGACGTTGCCAGAACCCGCATGAACTCTTTTCTGGTTCCTCTTCAGAAGGGCATCACGACTCTCGGAACCGGCATCAACAATGCCGTCGATAACTTCGAGCAGGTTGAGGCCTTACAGAAGGAGATAGCGGAATTAAAGGCGGAAAATGACAGGATCACCCGCGAGAAAGAGAACATCGAGCAGTCGCTGTATGATCTGGAGCGGTATAAGCAGCTGCTTTCCCTTGCCGACAGCTATAAGAACTATACGACCGTCGGCGCCAACATCATAGCGAAGGATTCCAGCGGATATTACGCAAGATTCACCCTTGATAAAGGTTATAAGGACGGCATTCAGGTGGATATGAACGTGCTTGCCGGCGCCGGCCTTGTCGGTATCATCACCGAAGTCGGTCCGAATTATTCCATTGTCCGTTCCATCATCGACGATAACAATTACGTCAGTGCGATCGTTACGAAGACCGACGATAACTGTATCGTCTGCGGAAATCTCGAACTGCTTTCCATGGGATACATAGAAATCCGCGACCTCTCGATAAACACCGAGGTCCGAAACAACTATAAAGTTTATACCTCGCCTCTTAGCGACAAGTATCTTCCCGACATTCTCATCGGATACATCTCGAATATCCAGAATGAGAACGACGGACTTACAAAGACCGGTTATCTGACGCCGGTTGTCGACTTCGAGCATTTGAACACCGTATTGATCATTACCGACCTGAAAAAGAACCTGACTGAGGAGTAGCACGATGGTTGTCGTCCTTGTTTACGCAGTGGAAATCCTGATTGCCGTTTTGCTGAAAACAACGCTTTTCACGCATCTGGCATTCGGATATTACAACATAATTCCCGACCTGATCGTCATGATCGTCGTTGCCGCCGCCTATCAGCGCGGGAAGACGAAAGGGATGTTCGTGGGATTTTTCGCAGGGCTCGTTTTAGACATTGCCTCCGGCGGATATCTGGGCGTTTTTGCGCTTTTCTATATGTTCCTCGGATACCTGAACGGCTTCCTCGCCAAGTATTACGTGCAGAACGACATTCTGCTTCCGTTAATGATGGCTGCCGCGTCGGAATTCCTTTTCGCCTTCATGTGCTATGTCTTCCTGTTTTTGACACACGGACGCACGCACCTCGGCGCGTATATTCTTTATCAGATGATTCCGCTTGCGATTTATACATGTATCGTATTCATTCCGGTCTATCGGATCCTGGATCTCATATACTGGAAGGTGACCAAACCGCTTTACACCGACTATTCCAAGGTAGAAACCTGATTACGGAGAATTCATGCAACAGACACTCGGTGAAAAACTGAAAGAGCTCTTTACCAACCGGCTTGTACCGGTAGGTTTGGTTTTGTTTGTTCTTTTCGGCATTCTGATCGTTCACATTTTCCGAATGCAGATGGTTGAGCCCGAGAAGACGAAGATTACCCGTGACGAAAAATCCTACACCAAACTTGTCTCGATTCCTTCGACGAGAGGGAATATCTATGATTGCAACGGCAATCTTTTGGCCTATAACGAACTTCAGTTCAATCTGGACATGTTCAACTCCGCCGAGCTTACCAACAACCTGCAGATGAATACGGCCATCTATGAGCTGATTAAGATACTCCGTGAATTCAACTACAAGCGCGAGTTTTCTTTTCCGCTTAAGATGGATGAGAACGGAGAGCTGTATTTTACCGTAACCGGAAGCAATCTGGACCGGTTTAAGAAGAATGCCTTCGGTCTTAAGAGTGTATCGGAGCTGACGGAAGCCCACAAGGCGGCAACCGCAGAGGATGTTTTCCAATTCATGCGAAAAGGAAACAACACCTCGAGAATGTTCCAGATTTCCGACGAATACTCGAAAGAAGACGCGCTTGAAATCATGGCGTACCGTTATCAGTTCTTCACCATGTACCCGAGTTATTCGTCGTTCCGCGTCGTCAGTAACATAAGCGACGAGGCGCGTATCACATTTTACGAAAATACGACGACGATTCCGGGACTTGAGATTACGAAGTCCTGGCGCCGGATTTATATTGACGCCGAATACTTTGCGCACATTGTCGGCTATGTAGGCCGTATCAATGCGGAAGAACTCGAAATGCTGAAATCCGCCGGCACAGGCACTCGTTACAGCGAGACAAGCATCGTCGGTAAAAGCGGGATTGAGAAATCCTGTGAGACATACCTCTCGGGAACCGACGGTGTTGCCACGATTCTGATTAACGACCGCGGGCAGGTGCGTACCAAAACGATAACCAAAGAGGCGGTCCCGGGGAATGATGTCTATCTGACACTGGACCGCGACCAGCAAATCTGCTGTTATAACATCATAAAACGATATGTTGCCGGTATACTGTTATCCGCCATCGTAAAGGAGATGGATTACGGTACGAAGGGAGAGGACGCAACCTCAATCACGATCCCGATTTACGAGGTTTATTACGCGCTGTTCTCGAACCATATCATCAACACAGAGCATTTCTCCGCACCCGACGCCTCGCGAATCGAGAAGGAGATGTATTCGCTTTTTGAACGAAACGAAACCTACATATGGAATAACTATCTGAAAAACCTGGAGCCGGACTGCACACTGTGCGGAAGCGACCTGACGCAGTTTGTGCAGGAGTATATCGATTTCATGTACAACAAGATCGGAAACTCCGGCTGGGGGCTTCTTGACAACTCGGCGATCAACACGCGTGACGACGAATACAAGAATTACGTAAACCGCAAGTCAAGTCTTGCGCATTTCCTGCAGTACGCGATTACCCAGGGCTGGGTGAATCTCGAGAAGCTCAATATCGGCAAGGAATACTACGATACCCGCGAGCTGTACGGATACCTGAAGGATTATATTATTGAAAACCTGCGAGACGATGCGGATTATAAGAGTAAGATTTACCGCACTCTGATTTTCGACTACGTAATCAGGCTGAAGGAGATTGCGATGGTCATGTACGACCAGGGCGTTCTCGAGCCGGACCCGGATACCTATGCGCAGCTTGATTCGAACGAGCTCGACCCGTATGATTTCATGGTCCATAAGATTCAGACTATGGAAATCACGCCCGCAATGCTTGCGCTTGAGCCCTGCAGCGGTTCGATCATCATTACGGATCCGAACACCGGCATGGTCAGCTGCATGGCCTCGTACCCGAGTTACGACAATAACTACCTGACCAACCAGGTTAACATGAATTATTATAATCGGATGCTCGCGGACAAGTCTTATCCGCTTGTATTCCGCGCGACCTCTTCGAAGACTACGACCGGTTCCACCTTTAAGCCGCTGATGGCAGTCGCCGGCCTCATGGAAGGCGTCATCACGACCGAGGAACTGATTGACGACAAAGGAAAATTCGAAGACGTCGACCCGTCCCCGCGATGCTGGGCGTACCCGAATTCCCACGGTAAGCTTACCGCGGCAAATGCCATACGTTATTCCTGTAACTATTTCTTCTTCACGGTCGGCTACCGGCTTTCCATCAACGCAAGAGGAGAGTACGTCGATGCCCTCGGCATTAAGGCGATTCAGAAATACGCCCGTATGTTCGGTCTCGGCGACAAGTCAGGAGTAGAGGTTTCCGAAGCCACGCCGCAGATTTCGTCACGAGATGCCGTACGAACCGCCATAGGATACTACCACAGCTTTGCGCCGATTCAGATTGCGAGATATCTCACGACCATTGCCAACGAGGGTACCTGTTATGACCTGACGCTTATAAGTAAGGTTGTCGGTCCCACCGGAGAAATTCTCTTAAGTAATGTGGCGAACGTAAGAAGCACCATGGATGACGTGCCTAAGGAATACTGGAATACCGTCAAGAACGGGATGTACATGGTGGTTAACGAGCGTGACTCCGGTATTAAAAAGTATTACACCAACCTTTCCGTTAAGGTTGCCGGTAAGACAGGTACCGCGCAGGTCAGCTTAAATCACCCGAACAATGCGCTGTTCCTTTCCTTCGCGCCTTACGAGAACCCAGAGATCTGCGTCACCGTCGTTATTCCGAACGGATACGCATCCGAGCAGGCGGCTATTGTTGCAAGAGAAGTATACGGCTATTATTTCGAAGGCGACAACCACGACGATCTGCTTTCCGGAAAGGTTTTCGCTGCTAAGATTAAGTCAGTAGGTTACACTGACTAATTCGGCTGATACAAATCGTTATTGTGACAGATTACATTGATTAAATAAACAAGAGGTTTTCGATGGATAATAATGTCATAATCAAAGGCTATAAGGACGGAATATCCCTTGTGCTTTCTCCGGATGCGTCCTTTGAAGAGATTCTTGAGAGTCTTGAGAAACGTATTAAAAGCTCCGCCAAATTCCTCGGCAGTGCCCGTATGTCCATGAAATTTGAGGGCAGAGAGCTGGATACCGACGAGCAGAAGGAGATTCTCAGGGTCATCTCCGAGAATTCCGACCTCGAGATCATCTGTGTCATTGACGGCAATGAGACCAACGAAACGATTCTTCGCCAGACGATGGATCAGGTGATCGGAAGCCTTTCGACGAAGACCGCGCAGTTTTATCAGGGGATTGTACGCTCCGGACGCCGTCTGGAAACCGAGAATTCCATTATCATTCTCGGCAACGTGGAAACGGGAGCGGAGATTGTAAGCGGCGGAAACATTATTGTTATCGGAGCTCTTCTCGGGACCGCCATTGCCGGTACCAATTCGAACCGGGAAGCCTTTGTTTATGCCGCGCAGATGAAACCCGAAAAGCTGATGATCGGGCATTATGAATACCATGCTCCGGTGCTTACGGAGAAAGAGAAGAAGAAGGAAGCGAAGCTCCTTAAGAAGAGCCAGCTTGAATTCTGCAGCAAGATCGCGGAAATCGTGGATGAAGATGTCAAAATCCGTCCGGTTGTGGAGGATACCTTCGCTGCGGACGAGGAATTATACGAACTGATTGATTAAAGACGGAAGGAAGACACATGTTTCGTAAGCTCAGATATCATGTGAACAATTATAAGTTTTCGCTTGTTTCGATTGTAATCATTCTCGGAACGATCAGTCTTGTTCTGATCCAGAAACTGCAGGACAGTGACGAAAACCAGTTTGAACGTCAGCTGTACGGGCTTCTGTTCGGCTTTTTTGTCATGTTCGTAGTTTCGCTGATTGATTATCACATCTTTGCGAAGTTTTATATACTCATATACATCGGCAACATCGGAATGATGTTACTTTGTAAGTATATTTCGTACCCGACCATCCCCTTCATCTACGGGTGGTCCCATTTCGAGGCAAGAAGATGGATCAAGATCGGAGGACACGGACAGGCCGGACAAGGCTTCGAGTTCATGCCGTCGGAGATATCCAAACTGGTTGTAATAATATTCGTGGCGACGCTTCTTGTGAAGCTCGGAGACCGGTTTAACCGCTTCTGGGGCTTTATGCTCGTGTTTGTTCTCGGAATGATTCCGATTTATCTGATTTTCGACCAGCCCGACCTCAGCACGAGTATCGTGCTTGTTGCCACATTTGCCTTTATGCTTTTCATCGGAGGCGTGTCCTATAAGGTTGTCATTCCGACAGTTATCGCCGCGGTTCCGATTTCGTCATTTCTGTTTTGGTACATTCAGCAGCCGTTCCAGAAGATTCTGAACAAATACCAGGCTCCGCGTATTCTTTCGATTCTGCACCCGGAAGACTATCCGGACGAAATGTATCAGCAGAACCAGGCGGCTGCGGCCATCGAATCCGGCGGCATGTTCGGTAAGATGGTAATCGGCGACACTTCGCACCGCATGACCAACTACGTACCCGTCGTGGAATCCGACTTTATCTTCTGCGCGATAGCGGAAGAGTTTGGTTTCTTCGGGTGCCTGATTACGATTTTCCTGTTTATGCTCCTCACATTTATCGGGTTCCGCGTTGCGATGAACGCGAAGGACCGGCTCGGTTATCTGATTGCCTCCGGCATTTCCGTAATGCTTTGTCTGCAGACAATCGTTAACATCGGCGTTGTTGTTTCCCTGCTTCCGGATACCGGAATTCCGCTTCCTTTCGTTAGCTCCGGTCTCAGTTCGCTTCTGATCAGTATGATGACCATGGGCGTGCTTTTGAATGTTGGACTTCAGAATAAGAGCACGCTTCTTGAAAAAGAACGCTATGATATGGATTTAAAGGAACTGTTAGGGGATAAACTGGTTTAAAGATGAACTGTCAGGGATTGACTGTAATCCAAAAATATTGCAGAAAGGCTGAACCAATGAAACGAATTCTTTGTGTGCTGCTTGTTGTGACTCTGCTTGTCGGAGTAACCGGCTGCGGAAAGAAAGAGAAGAATCTGTTAGGCGATTATGATGCTGCGGACAGCGTCGTTCACAATGACGTCGGTGCCCTTGTTCAGGCATCCTATGCGCCCCTTCTTTCGCAGTTTTACATCTGCAATTTCACACCGGACATGCTGTCTACCGACTATGTCTTCGATGAAGAGAAGCCGGACCGGAACGGAAGCGTTTTCGTCATTAACCGTACAAAGAATGAGCTTGTATTCGGTTATAAGATGGATAAGCTTTTCTTCCCGGCAAGCATTACGAAGCTTATGACGGCACTTGTCGTGTTAAACCGCTGCAAGACCGATGAAATGGTAACCATTTCGAAAGAGATTGCGGAAATGGCACGAGGCTCTGTTGTAGAGCTGAACGAAGGCGACGTAATGACCGTACACGACCTGCTTCTCTGCATGCTTGTCGCCAGTGCGAACAACGCGGCGCTTGCCCTTGCCGTATACGTTGCCGGTAACGAAGAGTCCTTCGTTGAAATGATGAATAACGAAATGAAGAAACTCGGCGGCCAGACGACAACCTTCAAAAACGCGAGCGGACTGCACGACGAAAAGCATAAGACAACGCCTTATGACATGTATATCGTCTACCAGGAATGCATGAAGTATAAGGAATTCCGGGAGATGATCAGCTTAACCGAGAAGCGTTACAACTATACCGACGCTTCCGGAGCGCAGCGTTCCCGTACGGTTAAGACCACCAACTGCTTTAAGCTCAATGACGCAAAGCATCATTACGATTATCCGAACAGCATCGCGATTCTCGGAGGAAAGACCGGAACGACCAATTCCGCCGGCTACTGTATGATTCTTCACATCAAGAATTCCTATGGCACAGAATACATCATCGGAGTGTTCCGGGCGGAGACAGAAGCAAAATTATACGGGAAACTGAATGATTTGATGACAACTTATTGCCTTACCGAATAATCGGACGGAAAATGTGCATTTTTCGTGAAATGCAGTTGTTATTTTACCGATCCTATATTATAATAAAACCATCCGAAGACGACTGAAATTGCCGTATCGGAACCACTTTTAAGGAGGACAAGCCAATGGTACAGATTATCGCCGGGGAAAAAGGAAAAGGAAAGACAAAGATTCTGCTCGACAAGGTAAATGCAGACATCGTAACGTCGAAGGGTACCATCGTTTATCTGGACAAGAGCAATAAGCATATGTACGAGCTCAACAACAAGATCCGTCTTATCAACGTGAACGATTACTGTGTTGAGTGTGCTTCCGAGTTTGTAGGTTTTATCTGCGGTATCATTTCGCAGGATCACGATCTGGAGAAGATTTATCTCGACAGCTTCCTGAAGATTGCATGCATGAATGCGGACGACATCGAGCGCGTCATTGAAAAACTGGATATGGTTTCGTCGAAGTTCAAGGTAGACATCATCATCAGCCTTTCCGCGAACGCCGATACACTTTCCGAGGCTGTAAAGCAGAAGGTTATCGTAGCTCTGTAATCACATTTGACGCTTTGATTTGAAGATTCGATGCCACTGTACGGGTTTCCGTTACGGTGGCATCTTTTTTATGTGAAAAATATGAGAATTTTCGGTCTTAGAAGGCGCAAATACTTTCTTTTTTTCGACAAGTATAGTATAATAATTCCGTATGATGGGAAAGGAGGGCAAAGCGATGGCTGACAAACGCGTACCGAAGCGCAGTACTGCGGTTTCGAAGTACAATATCGGCTTGATCATCTTTGTCCTTTTCACGGTCTACATTCTCATCAATATCTTTCTCTATTTCCGTCGTTCGCACCTTTCGATTTACGAGGTGCAGCTGCTTCCGATGGCCAGCAATACGAAGGCGGAAGCCGTGATCATCCGTAATGAAACTCCGGTAAAGACCGGTATTGCCGGTTACGTAAACTATTATATGCGTAGCGGAACGCGTGTCGCGAAGGGCGAGACGATATATTCCATCGACGAAAGCCGTCAGATATATAACATGATCTCCGGCAACGAGAATTCCTATTCGCTTTCGGACGAAGACATCGAGACCGTTAAGAACTGTATCGCGAACTTTAACCAGAGCTACGACAAATCGAACTTCAGTCTCGTCTATTCCCTGAAGGATGAACTGACCACGACGGTTCACAGCATCTCCGATATGTATCTTCTGGAGCACCTGAATCAGATTCTTGTGGATCAGTCCTATCAGGGCTCGCTGACCGTCCACAGGGCGGAATCCCCCGGGGTGGTGTCTTACTTCTCAGATACGCTTGACGGACTGACGGTAGACCAGGTTACGACCGACACGTTTTCGAAGTCCGGTTACAAGACTACGAACCTTTTCGACGCGAACCTGAAGGAGCAGGGCAGCGTTATCTATAAACTTCTTTCGGATGAAACATGGGATCTCGTTCTGAACCTTACCGAAGAGCAGTATGAAAAGCTCTCAAGCCAGACATCCCTTACGTACACGATCGAGGAGGACAACCTGCGGCTGACATCTCCCGTAATATTCTTCCGCTCGGGAGACGGGTATTTTGCGAGAATCACGCTCCGTCAGTATATGGTCCGTTACCTGAACCGCCGTTTCCTGACGATAGCGCTTGACATGGATAACAAGACCGGCCTTAAGATTCCGAAATCCGCTCTTATAGAGAAGGAATTCTATATGATCCCGAAGGATTATTTCACAAAGGGCGGCGACCAGAACAGTTCGAAGACCGGTATCTGCATTCTCCGGCATGACGAGGAAACCAAGAAGAAATACTACGATTTCCTTGCCACCGAGATTTACTACGAGGATGAGAATTACAACTATATCGATATGAATGCCATTACCTACGGTACATTCATTTATAACGAGAAGACGCAGGAGACCTTCCAGATTTCCCTGGTCGGTAAGCTCACGGGCGTCTACTGCGTCAACAAAGGCTTTGCCCAGTTCAGAAGAGTCGAACTGATCCAGGACGGCAAGGAATTCTGTGTCGTGCAGGCCGGAATGCCCTTCAGCATCGCAGAGCATGACCATATCGCGAAAGACGCTTCCACAATAACGGAATCGCAAACCATATATTAAACGAGGTGATTATATGATCGGACAGCGAATTGCCGAGGTCCGCGAACAGATCCGCCTGCACTGTGAAAAGGCAGGCAGGAATCCCTCCGAAGTCACACTGATTGCCGTCAGCAAAACCAAACCGGTCAGCATGATCGAAGAGGCTCTTGCCGCAGGACAGACGGTGTTCGGAGAGAACAAGGTGCAGGAGATGTGCGAGAAGCACGAAATCCTTAAGGATAAGCCGATTCAATGGCATTTGATCGGGCACCTGCAGTCGAATAAGGTAAAGAAGGCCGTGGCCGTAGCCGAAATGATCCATTCCGTTGATTCCGTATCCCTTGCGGAGGAGATTAATAAGCAGGCTGTGAAGATCGATAAGGTACAGGATATTCTTCTTGAAATCAACGTTGCGGAAGAGGAATCCAAGTTCGGAATCACTGTGGATTCGGCAGAGGAAACCGTCCGCGCGATTGCCGGCCTTAAGAACATTCGTTTACGCGGTTTTATGACGGTTGCGCCATATACGGAGGACCCCGAAACAAACCGCCCGTATTTTCGCAGATTGGCCCAATTAATGGTTGACATTAATGCGCAAAACATTGATAATATTCATGTTGATATACTCTCCATGGGCATGAGCGGAGACTACGGCGTGGCAGTGGAAGAGGGCGCCACATACATCCGCGTCGGTACATACCTGTTCGGGGAACGAAATTATAACATCTGATTTGACGCTACGGCTTTATGCCGGATGAATATACAAAATGACTTTAAAAGGGGACAGAGAGAATGGGATTTTTTAAGAGTGTTTTGGATTCCTTAAAGCTTTCCGATGACAGCGATTACGATGATTACGACGACTACGACGATTATATCGCCGCGGAAGAGGAACGGGAACGTAAGAAGGCCGAGAAGAAAGCAGAGCGCGCCTCGGAGCCGAAGTTTTCCTTAAAGGAGACTTTGTTCCGTAAGAAGAACAACAACCAGCAGGCACAGCAGCAGTACGAGGAACCCGATCCCGATGACGATATGACATATGTACAGGAGCCGGTTCCGACCGCTCCGATGCGTCGTCCTTTGTATGACAACAATACCGTTTCCATTCAGGAGAGAAGAAGCGGTTATTCGAGCGGAACCACCACATTTGCCGATCGTTATAAGGCAAAGGAAGCCGCCATGTACCGTCAGCAGCAGCCCATGCAGCAGCAGACTGCAAGACCCGTACAGCAGCAGAGAACGGCAATGCCTATGCAGCAGCAGGTTCCCGTTATGCAGAGCGCTCCCCGGATGACGAGAGACGCTGTCGGCTTAACGGTTTTAAAGCCTCACAGCTTTGAAGACGCGCAGGAGATCTGCGATAACCTGATTGACGGCAACCCGATCATCGTTAATCTGGAGGGCTTTGATAACGAACGCGCGCAGCGGCTTATGGATTTCGTATCCGGCTGTGTTTACGCGCTTCGCGCAAACTTCCATCAGATTTCCGGCTATGTGTTCATCATTTCCCCGGCCGACATCGATGTGACAGGAGATTACAACGCGTTAATGCGTCAGGACGGTTTCGGCGTTCCCACATTACATAAGCAGCGCTGATAGATTTGTGTGCAGGCTCTTCAAAAACAAAAAGCATAAAGGAGAGGTCGTAACATGTTAACACCGGTTGAGATTCAGAATACGAAATTTAAATCCGCAGCAAGTGGTTATAACAAAAGCCAGGTTGATAAGTTCATGGAGGAGCTTAATAAGGACTACGAATTTCTGTATCGACAGAATCTTGCGCTGACCGAGAAGGTCAGTTCCTTAAATGACCGCGTGCAATATTATATTACGATTGAAAAATCCCTGCATAAGGCTCTGGTGCTTGCAGAGAAGTCCGCAGACGAGACGAAGGCAGCCGCTCTTAAGGATGCCAAGGCGATCGAAAAGCAGGCCCTTGCCGACGCCCAGGACATCCGAAACAACGCGGAGAAGGAACTTGCCAAGCTGCATACCCAGACGCTCCGTCTGATGCAGCAGTACGAGACCTACCGTTCCCAGTGCCAGGCTTTGATCGATTCGCAGAGGGAACTCCTTGCGAGCCGCGTATTCCAGATTAACATGAAGGAGTTTGAAGCATATACCGAATATCTTCAGAGCACCCCGAAAGATGAGAAAGAAAATTCTTAATCGAAGATCTTTTTTCCTGTTCCTTCCGGTTCTGCTGGTTTTGATCGATCAGCTGACGAAGATATGGGCAAGAAACGTTTTAAAGGGCGGAAAGGTCATCGTATTGATTCCGAAGACGCTGCAGTTCCAATACCTTGAAAACCGCGGCGCCGCTTGGGGAATGCTTCAGGGCAGACTGAGCATCCTGTCATTTGTCACAGTATTCCTTCTGATCCTGTTTCTGTGTCTTTCGTTCCGGGTTCCGGAAGGCAAGCGATTCATTCCCATCTACCTCGTTTTTCTGTTCATCATAGCGGGGGCTGTCGGTAACCTGATCGACCGGATAGTATTCGGGTATGTAACCGATTTTATATATTTTTCTTTAATTAACTTTCCGATTTTCAACGTGGCGGATATCTATGTCACCTGTTCGGTAATTGTGCTCGTGATTCTCGTGCTGTTTGTTTATACCGATGACGAGCTCAGTTTCATTCCGTTCTTCGGAACACAAAAACACAAAGACAATCCCGACGAGTCAGCTTCTTGACTCGTCTTTTTAAACGGGAGACCCGGTATGGAAGAGAAGAAAACCTACATTGCGGAAGAGGATATGAACGATATCCGGCTTGACAAGGCGATTTCGTATTGTGATGAAGACCTGACGCGTTCCCGCGCGGAACAGCTGATTGCGGAAGGTAACGTCGCGGTAAATGACACCGTTATCACGAAAACCTCCTATAAAGTCAAGACCGGCGACCGTATTGATCTTACTGTCCCGAAGCCCGAGGAAACGCAGATTCTTCCGGAGGACATTCCGTTAGACATTATATACGAGGACAGCGATGTAATCCTTATCAATAAGCCGAAGGGCATGGTTGTCCATCCGGCGCCCGGACATTACAGCAAAACCCTGGTAAACGCGCTGATGTACCATTGTAAGGATTCCCTGTCCGGCATCAACGGCGACCTGCGGCCGGGAATCGTGCACCGGATCGACCGGGACACTACCGGCGTCCTTGTCATCTGTAAGAACGATAAGGCTCACCTTTCCCTGTCCGAACAGCTCGCAGTCCATTCAATTAAACGCGTCTACTATTGTATCGTAACCGGAAATGTGAAGGCGGACGGAACGGTGGATGCCCCCATCGGACGGAACCCGAACGACCGGAAGAAGATGGCGGTTGTGAAAAACGGCAGAAGAGCAGTGACGCATTATCACGTTCTGGAGCACTTCGGAAGTAAGTATACCCTGCTTTCGTGCGAACTTGAGACCGGACGGACCCATCAGATTCGTGTTCATATGGCCTATATCGGACATTCTTTGCTCGGCGATACCGTCTACGGCGCCGCAAAGCAGCCCTACGATACGGAAGGTCAGGTGCTGCATGCCGGAGTCCTCGGTTTTGTACATCCTACTACAGGAGAATATGTCGAGTTCAAGGCGGAGCTGCCGGAGTATTTCCAGAGGCTCATCGAAAAGCTAAGAAGCCTCAATATATAAAGCAATACTTATGGAATCTAAATCGCATAAAGCAACACTTATGTTAAAACTCAGGAACTAAATGCATGAAACGTTATTGCTATGAGAAAATCCGGGATTCTTTTCTGAATCGGAAGAAGAGAGTACTTCTGTACGGACCTCCCTACACCGGGAAGTCCTTTCTTCTTCGCGCCCTTTCCGAAGAGGAAAATGTGAAGAATTATATCCTTATCGACCTTCGGATCGACCGGGATTTTACGGAAGGACTGCTTGATTCTCTGAATAACGGCAGGTCTTTATGTGATTTTGCGTGTACTTTCTTCGGAATGAAACCGGAATATGTCCGCGAGAAGCTTTTTCTCTTCTTAGACGGTCTGGAACCCCTCGGAAACGCTGTTAATAACCTGTTTTCCATGGAACTGCCGGAGCATTTTGCCGCTACAACGTCCAGAATCGACAGATTCGGCATTTTCGGGGATGAATGCACAGATACTTTAGAATGGATTAAAGTGCGTGGATTTTCGTTCTATGAGTTTTTAGACGCGGTTTCCGAATGGGGAGATGGTGAAACCTCGTATGCGGAGGTCCTCCGGGCGCATTACAAGAACCAAAAACCGATTCCGGAGATGCTTGAGGAGGAGATTCGTGAGCTTTTCCATGATTACATGATGGTCGGCGGTTATCCGGAGGCGGTTATGCAGTATTGCAGAAACCGGACAGATCTTTCGGGAATCAGACAGATACAGGAGCAGCTGTTCGCCGGAACGAAAATGCGATACAAAAACGATGTTCCCGAAGAAATCAGCGAGACTAAACTGACGCAGCTGTTCGAATATATCGGAAATTATGCGAAAGATAACCGCGGCGCATTTCATCCCGGACATATCCGAAGAGGCGCTTTAACGAAGGATTACGTGTCGGAAATTGATTATCTTACGAGCAATCTGATTCTGCACACTGTTTACGAAGCCGGCAAATTCCACCGCTTTGAGATATCGGATTGCGGAATGCTCCGTTATCTGGCGGGAGATTATGATGTCTTTTATAAGACCGATAACCGCGAGATACTGCCCGAATACTTCTACCAGAATTACGTTTTTCATGTTTTGGCGGAAAGAGACTACAGGATTAACATACAACGAAACAGCCGATCCGATTATTTGTGCTACACGAATGGAACCCTCGGTTTTCGGCACTCCGGAGCCGGCCGAAACGTTTCTTCAAGAAACAAAGACGTACAAAATACATCGAAAGACGAACCTAAGATATACAATTTGATCGACCGCAAGATCACGCAGAAAAACGCCGACCACAACATACAGTATTATTTTCTCGAGCAAACACAATTTTGAAAAAATAGTGAAAAGAAAGCGACATTTCTTCATTGACAACTAAATTCTAATTATGTAGAATAAATAGTACCGAAACGGACTAAGGTAGTAGAAGTTATCACATTTGCCGTAATCACTTTTCAGGTACAGGGATGGTTGTTTATGGGAGATATTAGATTGCACGAAGGCGAACTGAATGTCATGGAACTGTTATGGTCCAACCAGAGCCTTGCTGCAAAAGATATTGCAAAAATAATCAAAGACTATATCGGCTGGGAAAAGAATACCACTTATACGGTAATCAAGCGACTCATCGATAAAGGTGCCGTAAAGCGTGAAGATCCCGGTTTCGTCTGCAAGGCCGTTATTACCAAGAACGACGTACAGCAGATCGAAACGAGAGCATTGATCGATAAAGTCTTCGGCGGCGAACTGATTGCATTCTTCACCGAATTTCTCGCACAGCAGAATCTGGACGCAGAAGAAGTCAGAGAGCTTCGAAAGATTCTCGATAACCAATACAGACGATTATTATAATTCACTTCATAAATCATATCCGGAAAACGGTTTGCTGAATGGCAGGCCGTTTTTTCATTTCGTTTATTTGATCCTTCATAATAGATTTACCCGTTTTTTCTTCAAAATAGACGACGCAGGGTAGTGCACTTCCCTCTGTCGATTTCTTCGCTAAACGCAGGTTTAACGAAGAAATATCTTGATTTTAGGCCAAAATCGTGCTATAATTCAATTATCCGGTAATTCCTTTGTATAAAGACTTTTCGATAATTTGCATTTCGGATTTCGTTTATTTTGCTTCATATCGGCATATTTGTATGCGGAAAGGAAAAATAATGGCTGAGAATCCTTCATATTCCGAACAAAACAATATTCAGAACGAATTGCGTTTGCGTGAGCTGCGTTCGGAACTTCCTCCGTATTGCGGAACTTTCTTTCGCGGTATTGAACATCGTACGGCTTCACGTACAAGAATTGCTTATGCCGTAGATTTGAAAGTTTTCTTTGAATTTCTTCTTGCGACCAATCCGTCGCTTAAAGGGAAAACAATTCGTGAGATTCCTCTTTCGATTCTTTCCGAGCTGCAATCGTATGACATTGAGGAATACCTGGATTATCTGAAGGTTTATAAAAAAGACGATTCCGTAATTACCAATCATGAACGCGGAATCAAAAGAAAAATCTGTTCGCTAAGATCTTTTTATAATTATCTGTATAAGAATCATTCCGTTGAGAATAATCCGGCAATTCAGGTCGCGGTTCCGAAACTGCATGAAAAAGCGATTATAAGACTTGATCCGAACGAAACGGCCACATTGCTGGACTGTGTTGAGAACGAATATTCCGGGACTGACCGGCAGAATGCCTTTCATGAGCGGAATAAGCTCAGAGATCTTGCTATGATGACTCTCCTGCTCGGAACAGGTGTTCGAATTTCCGAATGCATCGGGCTCGATATTACAGACCTTGATTTTGACAATGACCGCATGAAGGTCGTCCGAAAAGGCGGTTACGAAGCATTCGTTTATTTCGGTGATGAAGTCCGTGAAGCGCTCTTAAATTATCTCGAGGTTCGTAAGAATAAAACCACCAAGGAAGGACACGAAAACGCTTTGTTTCTGTCCGGCCAGATGCGTCGCATGACGGTCCGAGCCGCAGAAAACCTTGTTAAAAAGTACGCAAGAAGCTGCATTCCGTTAAAGCGCATCACGCCTCACAAATTGCGAAGTACCTACGGTACGACGCTTTATCAGGAAACCGGCGATATCTATCTGGTTGCCGACGTACTCGGTCATAAAGACGTAAATACGACGCGTAAGCACTACGCTGCAATTGAGGATGAACGTCGCCGCAGCGCCAAGGATAAGGTACATCTGCGGAAAGACTGATCTCAGATATTACTTCGCATATATTGTAAATCATCGTATATGTTTTAAATCAATGGGCTTCCTGTTTCGGGAAGCCCATTTTAAACCTATCTCAACATAAATCTCAATTTGCTGAAACCTTTTAACCGCCCGCGGATCTTTCGCATATAATTGCGGAATGATTTCGTGGCCTTTCTTAATTCTTCCGTGGATAACTTTCTCTGCCCGTAGCTGGCTTCTTCAACAAGCGCTGCATATGCAGCCGCCTCATTGCGGTCCATGCCGAGTTCTTCGGCAATGTCAACAGCCTCCAGATGGAAAACGTTACCGGGTTCTGCAATCTGATATTGCCTGAGAATCTTATTCAGATATACAAACTGATTGGAAAGCCGCTTATTTCCGTTTAACAGCTGAAGGGAATAACCGCGCGCGGCACGTCTTAACAGACGTAATACAAGAATCGCAAGAATTCCGATTCCGGCTATATAAGTAATCCCGAAACCGATTTCCTTCGCACGCTCGGTAATTGCCTGAAGCGGTGAAGTGCCGTCATCGTCACCGGCCATATAATCCGCAAAGCCGGACCAGAAATCATCCTCTCCGCCACTCTCCTGCCATCCGGTGGTCAGTTCAACAGGGTACCAGCCGAAGCCGTCCAGATATACCTCAACCCATGCATGGGCCTTGGAATCGTTCACCTCAACACTTAATACCTTAGCGTCACTCTGCTGCAGATTCAGCCTGTCGTCACCCTGATACCATTGATGCCAGTCTTCAGCAGGGACCATCGGATCCGAATCCGCAACCGTTGCGATATCCACGCAATAGCCTTCCACATAACGCGTCGGAAAGCCCATATAGCGAAGTAACATTGCGCCTGCTGACGCAAAATGCGTACAGTAACCCTTTCTCTGTTTCGTAAGGAAATACACAACGAAATCACGGTTGTTCGGCGTCTTGCCGGGGGAAAGCGTATAGGTGTAATTTTCGCGGAAGAACCGCTGAAGCTGGCTCACAACCGTAAGTGCGTCTCCGCTGAAGCCCTGCTCCTCGCAGATAGCCTTAAGAGTACTCTGCATCTCCTTCGGAACCGTCAGATAATTCTCGTAAACGAAATCTCTGTATGCATCTGAAACACGGCTTTCCTGGTTTGCACCGGTCGCTATATCCGTGTATAGAAGCGGATAAAAGAACATGGTTTCCGGCGAACCGGAATACGACTGCGCCGTAACGACATCCCCCTGAATCAGGCGGCTCAGATAATTGTTCCGCTGCTTTTCGGAAACCGCATCAATGGTCTGATCAAAGGAATTATTAAACACATAGGCAAATGTCAGGTAATAGTCCGTATAATACGGGTGATACGATACATTGGTCGCTGCGTCGACATTTTTAACCGTCATCTTGGCTATAGCCGAATTATCATCTCCCATCGCAAAACGGTTTCCGAGATAATAGCTCTCGAGATCAACCAGAATCGAAGGATCCGTGATATTGTAGGGAGATGCCTTCAATTCCGAATAATTCGTAAGCGGCAGCCATTGATTCTTTACATAACGCCCGCCGACAAATGCCTTCAGATAGATCGGATCCGTAGAGAAAGGTACATAGTTAAGGATCAGATCCGTTTCAAAATCAAGCGTAACCTCACGGACTCCGCCGAGCCTTCCACCGCTGATTCCGCCGGTTGCCTGATAGCTGTTAAAATATCCGGCAACACCATGCAGCGCAAACTCGGCCACCTCATCCTCGGTACTGCTCTTCCAATCCGTATGATTACTCTTCATGCGGAACGGAACATATCGAATCGAATAAACACTAACAATGAACAACAGAACAAGGACGAATGCTCCGATCAGCGCCAGAGAAACATTCTGTTTTTTCATCTCGCGGTTTTCGAGTTGAATCTCGGTATTCTTCTTTTTGAAGTGAAAGCCAAGCGGCTTCGGGTTCAGGGAAAGCTTGAACTTATAACTATGGCGCAAAATGATACACAGAACGACCGGGATTTCCATAACGGCAACCCAGAAATAGTTCATCGTATCCTTCAGATAATAACAGATCTGCAATACCGGAACCGTGACAATCAGAACACCGATTCCGCTCATATACTCGGAAATCAGGGAATTCAGTACGCAGACAAAGAAGAACATGATCAGCAGCAAGCTGCACGTAATGGTCACATAACGGTCCGTATACGCTTCCTGGTAAACACGTACGCCGCCCAGATTGAGCTTGTAGTCTACCGCTTCCATCAATATGTTTACGATGGCATTCATACCGCTGTTGGCAAGCATGAAAAGCCCTGCCGAGAACACAAGGAAGATAATAAACAACAGAATGTATCCGAGGTTAAAGAACAGTTTCCGGTAATAGAAAAATGCTACGAACATGGAAAGCAGTAATGAGAAGAAACCGACCAGAACGATGCTGCACGGCATATCAAAGGTCGTGATGAAGAGCATATTCATCCCGTAGCAGACAAGGAATATCAATACGCCCTTAACCAAGCAGATTAATGCCTTATCATGTCCGGATAAGGGCATAAAATCCATATCCGCAAGAATAATACCGGTTTGATTCCGATAGTTCTCCCGAAGACTCAATTGCTTCGCATCTGTTTTGGGAATTCTGCTCATAGCCCTCTTTCAATCATCCGCAATCATATTGCAGGAATTCATTGCTGCAGAAATATCATTTAATTCATTCGATACATCCGCGCCAGGTTCCGGTTGGTACAAATCGAGGTCATCCCGTCGTTTCTTCCGTATGTACGGTTGGAAATCAGATAACAGTTCTTCATTCCGCTGTCAGTATCAATGACACGGCGAACGGACAGATTATCTTTCTTCGAAGGTTTCTCATAATAAAGCTGCATGATTACGGAAACAATGTCCTCCTCCGCACGGATCGGAATCCTTCGGAAAGAATCCTTCGTATCAATATAGCAGACGGAAAACTTCATAAGGTTCTTACAAAAATATGATGCAGCTGTCCATAAAAGATCATAAAAAGCATCCATCTGACTGTTGTCTTGATAGGCAAGCTCCACGACAAGCTGAAACTGTTCTCCGGAGAGATCCGAAAACTCCTTCACTAATAACTGTTCACTCTTTGCGCTGAGCTTCCAGTGAATCGTCTGGAGCTTATCTCCCACCGCATATTCACGAATATCAAAGATCTCCGAGCGGTCCTCACCGCGTCCGTGTTCTTCCGTGAAATCATCATCATCAGAACCGGTTCCGTTTACATTATCAAGAGAACCGCTCAGCTCTGCAATTCCGGGCATGACAAGCACTTCCGAGTATCCTTCACAGGGCTTTGAAAAGCCGCATAGGTCAAACAGATCCGATGAGGAAATCGATATCAGTTCAACACGATACAGACCACAGTAGCGGAAGGAAACCGGCAGCTCATACTCCTCGTCGGAATACGGTCCGACGTAGAAGGAAATCTTATGCACGTAATCTCCCGCTCCGAGGCTGTTAATAATACGAAAACAGACCGTAAGCGCAGAATGCGGATACAGTGTAAGGTTCTCTATCTTCAGATAGAGCTTACCGTTTACATTTCGGTTTAGTATGGTTTGGCGAAAAGAAACAGAGGCTTTGAATTTCCTGCCGAACAACAGAAACAGCCCGACGGACAACAGGGGAATCGCAAAGCCGAGAATCAGAAGCACCAGGGAAACCGGGTGATTATTGAACAGATACAATACGAACAGGACAAAAAGGATAATGGCCAGTCGTATATAGGAAAATATATATTTCAAAGCAAAACTCCTGATATTTCAAGAATCCTTAATAGGTAACCTTGGCTACACGGACTTCATGCACAATGGTCTGAAGAACGGTATCCATATCGATTTCTTTTGCTTTCGCCTTGGTGCTTAATACGATACGGTGTGCGCATACCGGATAAAGATTGGCAATTACATCGTCAACCCCGACATAGTCCTTATTAAGCATATATGCATAGGCCTTCGCCATGCGAAGAAGCGCCTTCGTGCCGCGCGGGCTTAATCCGAGGGATATATTCTCGGAATTCCGAGATGCTTCCGCAATATTCACAATAAAATCGAACACGGTTTCATCAACGAAAACCGCATTGGCTTCTTCCTGCATCTTCGTGAACTGCTCATGATTAATGATCGAGTTAATCGGAACCGTTCCGATATCGGACTTAAGAATATCCACAGAAGACTCATGACTCGGATAACCCATGGAAAGGCGGATCATAAAGCGGTCCATCTGGGATTCCGGAAGACGCTGCGTACCTGCGGAGCCGAAAGGATTCTGCGTCGCGATAACAAAGAAAGGGCTGGGAAGCTGATGCGTAATACCGTCCACGGTTACCTTTCCCTCTTCCATCAGCTCAAGCAAAGCGGACTGCGTCTTCGGAGATGTACGGTTAATCTCATCGGCAAGGAAAAGGTTGCACATTGCGGAACCTTCATGATACTCAAATTCACGGGTCTGCGGATTAAACATCGAAAACCCCGTAATATCACTGGGCATAACATCCGGCGTAAACTGTACACGACGATACGAAAGTGACATTGCGTCCGAAATGGAAACGGCAAGTGTGGTTTTCCCTACACCGGGAATATCCTCAAGAAGCACGTGTCCGCCGGCAAGCATGGCGCACAAAACACGTTTGATAACGTCGTCCTTACCTTTGATATTCTTCTTTATCTCATCAATAATGCCCTGAATAGCAGTATTCAATTCCGTATCCTCCGAGATCAGCTGTATTCAAACATAATATCCGAAAACAACATAATTATACTGATATCATAATACCATATATGACCTCGAAATTCTACCCAAAATGCTTTTCTGCTCAGATTGAACAGGGATTTCGGAAAAAGCAATAACATATTGCATTTGCCGGGGAATCACGATATACTCTTTGAAGAATTATCAGGGAGAGCGCTATGAAACTGCAGCAACTGTTAAGTTATACAAGAAAAGCCGTTGAAGATTATCATATGATTGAAGAAGGCGATAAGATTGCCATCGGTATCTCCGGAGGCAAGGATAGCCTGACTTTGCTATATGCACTTTCGGGACTGCGCCGGTTCTATCCGAAGCACTTCGATCTTTGTGCTATATCGGTGAATCTCGGTTATCCGATTGATTACAGCGCCATTCGGCAGTTGTGCGATTCCCTTGAAGTTCCGTTCTATGTTGTCGAAACCGAAATTGCTCAGATTATCTTTGAAGAAAGAAAAGAGAAAAGCCCGTGCTCTCTTTGCGCCAAAATGCGTAAGGGCGCGTTAAATGAGAAGGCTAAAGAGCTCGGTTGTAATAAGATTGCCTATGCTCATCATAAGGATGACGTCATTGAAACGATGCTGATGTCATTGATTTACGAAGGACGCTTCTACACCTTCGCTCCGGTTACCGATTGGGACCGGACCGGTCTTACGTTAATCCGGCCGTTAATCTATGTCGAAGAACGGAATGTCGTCGGATTCAAAAACAAATACAATCTTCCCACATTCAAGAACCCGTGCGAAGCAGACGGAGTCACAACAAGAGAATATGCATCCGAATTACTGGATAAGATAAATGAAGCCGCCCCCGGTGTCAGGGAACGGCTGTTTCATGCAATTACCGACTCTAAACCGCTTGATAAATGGAAAAGAGACGACGCTACTGAATGATCGGATAAAAAACAATACTACTGATTAATGACGTAGTAAGGAATCAATAAATAGTTTCCGGCATGAATCGAATCTGACTTCAGAGAATTCGTCTGCTTAATTTCTTTAATGTAATCCTTCATGCTGCCGCACTCCGGTGTATAATACTCGGAAGCGATATCCCAAAGGGTATCTCCTTCCTGAATCCGGATGCTTACGCAGGTCTTCTCCGCTTCGGTGTTACCGTAAGCCTTGTTCTTCTTAGCCGTACAAACAAAAACCATAAGAACCGCTGCAAGAAGTACTGCGGAAATCATGCAGATTCTCTTGATCGAATTCGGATTCATTACTCTTCTCTTCATCTTTTAACACCTCATAGAATTCAACAACTATAAGCACTTAAGCTAATGCCTGTTCAAATACAATACACTTAAAGTCATATCAATATGTTTGAGCAAAATCGAACATATGTTTTTATGATTTGATTATACCGAACATATTTTCGATTGTCAATATGACGTTATGTTGCAAAATAACCAAAAATATGTTCGATTTTTTGTATACTTTTTCGAACAAATGTTTTGCTATTTCACATTTTTCGTGATATAATGAATTCAAATAAGGTGAATCGGAGGTATTCTGTATGCCCGGCAAGATTACAAAGAAACAACAGGAGATCTTAGAGTATATTAAAGAGCAGATTCTGGCGAAAGGTTATCCGCCGGCTCTTCGTGATATATGTGAGGCGGTTCATCTCCGCTCCACTTCTTCCGTTCATGCGCATCTGGAGACGCTCGAGGAGAACGGATACATCCGCCGCGATCCGGCCAAGCCCAGAGCCATTGAGATTATCGATGACGAGTTTAACCTTGCGAAGCGCGAAGTCGTCAATGTTCCCATGGTCGGAACTATTACCGCCGGCCAGCCGATTCTCGCTGTGGAATCCATTGAAAACTATTTTCCGATCCCGGCGGAGTTTATGCCGAACGCGGAAACCTTTATGCTTCGTGTGAAAGGCGACAGCATGGTTAACGTAGGCATCTTCGACGGCGACCAGATTCTTGTAGAACGCCGTAATACCGCACGGAACGGCGAGATTGTTGTTGCTCTCATTGATGATTCCGCAACCGTTAAGACTTTTTATAAGGAGAAAGGCCACTACCGTCTCCAGCCCGAGAACGATTACATGGATCCGATCATTGTCGACCATGTTGAGATACTCGGTAAAGTTATCGGTCTGTTCCGCCTCTTCTGATATCGCATTCCGTATTACGAAACGACAGACTCTCTTTTTAGTAGTCTCCTTATATGCAAAAACCGGGCGCCCAAACGGGTGCCCGGTTTCTTTCATTCTTTTCTAATGCTAATCTTACTGCAACTCTTCCACGGAAACCGTCTTTCCGTCTCTCCAGACACGTTCCAGATCATAGAACAGACGGTCCTGCTTGGAGAATACGTGAACAACCACATCCTCGTAATCGAGGAGAATCCATCCGCAGTTACGCATGCCTTCCACGCGCTTCGGAGAACGTCCGAGCTTGAAAAGCTTTTCCTTTACGTTATCAACCAACGCCTCAACCTGGGGCGCATTTGCTCCGTCGCAGATAACGAAATAATCCGCAATGGTGGAAACCTCTCCGATGTTGATAACCTGAATGTTTCCGCCTTTCTTTTCCTCAAGAGCCTCGCAGGCAACACGCGCAAGGTCTTTCGATGTCATTTCCGCCATATAATAAACTCCTTCTCAAAATATAAACTTGCGATATCCAGATCAAATCTTAAATGAATATCCTAGGGTAAAACAATTCTCTTTTTCTTTTTCGATTCCCGGTACAGAACAATCTTCTTTCCGATTACCTGAACGACTTCCGAACCGGTCCGCTCCGACAGCGTCCTTGCAAGATCATCCGCCTCTTCCATACAGTTATTCAGTACCGAAATCTTAATCAGTTCCCGGGCTTCCAGCGCTTCGTCAACCGAAGCCGTAATCTCGGGAGTAAGCCGGCCTTTTCCGATCTGAAGAATCGGCTCGGTATTCATTGCGATGCTTTTCAGATAAGCTCTCTGTTTGCTTGTCATAATGATTCTCCTTAGAAAAAGCTTACTTGTAATAATCGAACTGCAGGCCGTACATCCGAACGGTATCGCCGTCCTGAATGCCGAGTGCCTCAAGCTGCTTTAAGATTCCGGTGCTCTTCAGGAAATTCTGGAAGAACTCGAAGCCCTTTTCGGAATCCAGGTTCGTATAACCGAGCATGCGCTCGATTCTGGGACCTTCGACGACATACATCGCATTTTCCGCATCATATTCCACCGTGAAAGGTTCTTCCGCGCCATCCATCGTCTCCGGGAAGTACTCCTGCTCGAAAACGATCGGTTCCTCTTCCACCGCATTCAGCATATGGAAGGCTGCATATAAAAGTTCCCGTACGCCCTGGCCGCTGACTGCGGAGATCGGATACACGGGCGTTCCTTCCGGAAGTCCGTCCTGAATCAGAGAAAGCGCAATCTCCTGCTCATCAGGGGTGAAGAGATCCATTTTGTTCACGGCGATAATCTGCGGCTTGGACGCGAGAACCTGACTGTACTTGGCGAGCTCCTCATTGATCTTATTATAATCGTCAAGAGGATCACGGCCCTCGGTGGATGCGCCGTCAATGATGTGAATCAGCACACGGCAACGCTCCACATGCTTCAAAAACTCGTGGCCGAGTCCGACGCCTTCGGATGCGCCCTCAATAAGTCCGGGAATATCCGCAATGACGAAGCCGTCACCGTCATCTAACTTCACAACGCCGAGATTCGGATTCAGCGTCGTAAAATGATAATTCGCAATCTTCGGTCTGGCGTTGCTGACACGGGACAGAAATGTGGATTTGCCGACATTCGGAAATCCGACAAGACCGAAATCGGCAATGACCTTCAGCTCGAGAACAACATTCAGCTCATGGCCTTCCTGGCCGGGTTGCGCGTACTTCGGAATCTGCATGGTCGGCGTCGCGTAATGCTGGTTGCCTTTGCCGCCTCTTCCGCCCTTAAGAACAACCACACGGCGGTTTTCGTGGGAAAGGTCACAGATTACCTTGCCGGACTCCGCTTCCTTAATAACGGTGCCTTCGGGCACCTTTAGGATAAGGTCCTCGCCGTCTTTGCCGGCGCAATTGTTATTGCCGCCGGGCTCGCCGTTCTCCGCCTTGTATTTCCGTTTATAGCGGTAATCATTCAGCGTATTCATGCCGTCATCGACTTCGAAGATAATATCGCCGCCGCGTCCGCCGTCGCCGCCATTCGGTCCGCCCGCCGCGATGAATTTCTCGCGGTGGAATCCGACATGGCCGTCACCGCCGTTTCCGGAACGAATATAAATTGTCGCAATATCTGCAAACATGGTAACTCCGTTTCTGAAAAG